>Ga0316189_10000018_pt1 | contig 157936 bp, 136 predicted proteins | sample LowCovwburrow_MG_FD_204930 | JGI IMG/M metagenome (GOLD analysis project Ga0316189, IMG submission 204930) | Coastal sediment microbial communities from Maine, United States - Lowes Cove worm burrow | ecosystem: Environmental > Aquatic > Marine > Coastal > Sediment | place: USA: Maine... | reverse complement strand
ACAAAAAAGCCCTTGCTTTCGCAAAGGCTTTTGTGGGCCCACCAGGGCTTACTTCAACTTCACTCCGTTTAGCTCAGCATAAACTTCTCGCAACTTCAGGGCACAAAAAAGCCCTTGCTTTCGCAAAGGCTTTTGTGGGCCCACCAGGGGGCTTACTTCAACTTCACTCCGTTTCGTTCAGCATAAACTTCTCGCAACTTCAGGGCACAAAAAAGCCCTTGCTTTCGCAAAGGCTTTTGTGGGCCCACCAGGGCTTACTTCAACTTCACTCCGTTTCGCTCAGCATAAACTTCTCGCCACTTCAGGGCACAAAAAAGCCTTTGCTTTCGCAAAGGCTTTTGTGGGCCCACCAGGGCTCGAACCTGGGACCCCTTGATTATGAGTCAAGTGCTCTAACCAGCTGAGCTATAGGCCCTCTTTTTAGTTTATTTCGAGTGAGGTCTCGAAAGCTTTAATAATAATTATTAATGCGGCTGCAAATGTATTTTATTAAAACGTATAATCAAAATAAAAAATGATAATTTTATCACATGAATATCAATTTTAAGGCTATAATATTTGATTTAGGAGGTGTTATTCTAAATATCGATTATCACAAGACTAGTAACGCATTTAAAGCACTTGGAGTCAATAATTTTGACGCACTTTATTCTCAAGCAAAACAAAACCAAATATTCAACAATATTGAGACTGGGAAAATCAGTCCAGATGAGTTTAGAACTTATCTTAAACGTCAAATTAAAATCCCTATTAATGACTATCAAATAGACACAGCTTGGAATGCCATGTTGTTAGATTTGCCAAAACCGAGGGTAAATCTACTACGTCAATTGAGAAATCGATATCCTATATTTTTATATAGCAATACAAATGCCATTCATTTACAAGCTTTTCAAAACATCATTAAACAATCTTATGGCAAGGCTGGTTTACTTGAAGACTTATTCGTAAAAACCTATTATTCCCACGAATTGGGAATGAGAAAGCCTAATCGAAAAGGCTTTGAGTACATTCTTCATCAAAATGGTTTAACGGCTGAAAAAACATTATTTATTGATGACAGTGCTCAACATATTGAAGGAGCGAAATCAGTTGGTTTAAAAACTTATCATTTAGTCCATGAGGACATCACGGAAATATTTGACAAAATATAAAGTAGATTCACTACCTTTGGGCTCAAATTTACAATCATGAATTTAGATTTAACGGGAAAAACTGCAGTTGTTTGTGGTAGCACACAAGGCATTGGAAAAGCAGCAGCAATAGAATTAGCATCATTAGGTGCAAATATTATTTTAGTCGCTAGAAACGAAGCAAAACTAAAAGCGGTAGCTGCTGAACTACCGCATTCTGAGCGACACACTTATTTATCAGCTGATTTCTCAAATCCTGCCGAATTAGATCAAAAATTTAATGCTTTTATTGCAGATAAACCTGTCAATATTTTAATCAATAATACTGGAGGACCTGCTGGAGGACCTGTTAACACGGCAGAACCGGAAGAGTTTATCAATGCATTTAATATGCATTTAATATGCAATCATATAATGGTTCAAGCAGTTAGAGATAAGATGAAAGCGGCTGGGTACGGACGAATCATTAATGTGATTTCAACATCCGTTAAACAACCTTTACCGAACCTTGGCGTTTCTAATACGGTAAGAGGTGCGGTGGCTAACTGGAGTAAGACTTTAGCAAATGAATTAGGGCAGTTCAATATTACGGTTAATAATGTATTACCGGGTGCAACAGATACGGTAAGACTAAAATCAATAATAGAAAATAAATCTAGTAAAACTGGCCAGACTACAGACACTATCCAAGAAGAAATGGCAAATGCCTCACCCATGAAAAGAATTGCTCAACCGGAAGAGGTAGCCAATGCCATTGCATTCTTAGCTTCTCCTGCTGCAAGTTATATTAATGGGATCAATGTACCAGTTGACGGTGGCAGAACCAAGAGTTTATAATTAAACCTCAACACCCATAAAGCAAACATCATCTACTTGCTCAAAGTCTTGTTTCCATTTATAGAATTCGTTTTGGAGTTCAACTTTTTGCTGTTCGATTGACAAGTGTTGGATATTTAATAGGAATTTTTTTAGCGGTTTATATTTATATTTTTTACCCCCTACTTGTGTGTTTGGTAAGTTGTATCCACCAAATTGATCTGCAAACCCATCACTAAATAAATAAATTTTATCTTGCTTTTTAAGCTGGCAAGTGTGATTATCAAAAAGTGAATGGTTATCAAAGTGCCCAATAGGTTGTTTATTGCCTTTTAAAACAAATAGTTTGTGTGTTTCATTTGAGAGATCTGGATCCAATTCTTCTCCATTAACTATTAGATTTGGGTCCTCATTTTTAAGAACAATCCAGGCCGGATTTTGCGCTCCAGCAAATTCAAACTTGATCTCTTCTTCATTATCATAGTTTAAGGATCCAAACGCAATGTCCATTCCATCATTAATGATATTCCCTGTTTCTTCGTCGTAAAACGCATCTCTCACAAAATCATTTGTCTTATCTAAAATTTTATTCGGATGTAATAAATGATGCTCCAATAAAGCACTATTTAAGGCTCTTGTACTGATTAATGATACCATAGCGCCTGGTACACCATGACCCGTGCAATCTGCCACAGCAAAGTAAATTTGATTAGGCAGACTTGGATGTTTTTCTATCCAATAAAAATCGCCAGATACAATATCTTTAGGTTTATAAAAAATAAAATAATGCTCAATTACACTATCAAACTTTTCACTGCTTGGAAGAATAGAATGTTGGATACGGCGAGAATAGGTAATAGAGTCGGTAATTTCCTTATTCTTAAATGACAATTCTTCGTATTGGTTTTCAATCTCTTTTTTAGTTTTCTCAATTTCATCTTTTTGCTTGACAATCTCATCTGTTCTTTCTGTGATTGTTTCTTCAAGTACTTTCTGTTTATTCAATAATTGTTTAGTCCGATAATTCATGAAAACCAAAACACCTACACAACCCAATATCAGTACAATTATTCTGAACCACCAAGTAATCCAAAATGGCTTATGAATGATAAATTCAAAAGTTGACAAGTCATCCAACAATTCACCTCTTTCATTTGTTGTCCTTAAAATAAATGTGTAATTACCAGGATCTAGATTAGTGTATACGCAGTAATTATTTGGATTTAATTCACTCCATTTTTGATCATATCCTTGAAGTTTCCAAGCATACTTTATTTTCTCAGGGAACACATAATTAATGGCTATAAAATCAAATGAAATATTGTTCATATCATATGGTAGTTCAAGCTCAACAGGAAGGTTAAAATAACCTTCGATCCCTTTCGCATATTCTGACTTTGGCCAATAAATATTTTCACCATTCACCTTAACTGATTGGATATAATTAATTGTTTTTTTTCCCTCTTTTAGGTAATTTAATTCTTTATTTTTTAGCTGATATAAACCATTTACTGTTCCAAACCATAAATCGCCTTTTAGGTCTATGTAGGATGCATTTTGATTATTTTGAAGGCCTAAAAACCCGTTCTCTAAACCAAAACTCTGAACTTTAAAAGTGGAATCATTGATGATATGAATTAAATCTAATCCACGTTCGTGCCCAACCCAAATCCTATCTTCATGAAGAAGTAAAGAATAAATATAATTAGATGTCAAATTTTTGCTTGATGTAAACTTTTTGATGTGAAGATTCTTTTCAGCGTCATCATATTGTCCAAAATATAATCCCCTTCCATTTGTTCCCAACCAAACATGATTAAGGTCGTCAAATACTATGCTAGTTATTTCACTTATACTTTTGTCAAGCACAGGGTTGATCACCTGATCATTGGATAAAATACTCAATTGTCCATCTGCAAATCCAATCCAAATTTGACCATTCTGATCTGCCTCAATAAATGAAATTTCTCGTCCAGCTAACCCATCTTCAGGCTTAATAAATTTTAAGGATTTAATTTCCCAGATATTAGTAAAGCTTATTTCTGCAAGGCCATTTTTTGTGCCTATATAATAGATTTCCCCAACCTGTTTGACACAAGTAATGTTTTCATCCAATAAACCATCTTCTGCACTAATATTAAACGCTTCTTCTCCTCCAATAATAATAGTTAACCCTCGATCTGTACCACACCAGTAATTTGCATTATCATCTTTATAAATGGTTTGAACAGTATTACTGATTAAACCATTTTCAGTTGTGACATGGTCAATCCCAGTTAACTTATTGTTTTTGATTTTTAGGCGAGAAACACCATCTAAAGAACCAATCATAATATGACCGTCATTGTCCTCAATAATCGACGAAATTTGGTTTGAAATTAGTCCCTCCTTAGGTGTAAAGGCAATGAAATGCTTATAGTTGAAACGCATAATTCCTCCGAAATATGTCCCTAACCAAATATTATCAAAATTGTCAGTTTGAATACAGCGGATTCGATTATTTGACAAACCATTTTCCATGGTCAAGTTTAAAAACCTATTGCCATCAAAAATACTAACGCCGTCTTTGGTTCCAATCCAAATATTATGGTAAATATCTTCATTTATAGTTCTCACTCTACCATTTATTAATCCATCTTCTGACACCCAGCTTTCAATACCATCCACATCAACTTTTGAAAGTCCTTTTGGTGTGCCAACCCACAAGTTTTTATACTTATCAATAAATAGACTCAGAATCACGCTATCAGTCAGTCCATCAGCTTTGGATATGACAGATATTTTTGATTCATCATACTTCACTAAGCCTGCATCTGTTCCAATCCACATCACTGTACTATCAGCAAGTAGTGATCTTATTTTTCGGTGAGGTAGGTGAAAATTGAGTTTTAGTTTGTCTGAGACCTCTCGTTCAGAAGGATCTATAATTGAAATACCTTTATTGGTTCCTACCCACAAATTTCCTTCATGATCTTGAGTTATTGAACGAACAAAATTATCACTTAGGCCATCTTCTGTCGTCAAGGAAACAAAATGATCGTTTTCCAAAAAGCTTAGTCCATTATCAGTACCAAACCATAAAGTGTGGTTGCTATCTTCAAAAATAATTCTAACTTTTTCGGAAGCCAGACCATCTTGTCTGCTATATGTCTCAAATTTTTGACCGTCATACTTACAGACTCCTCCACCATCTGTTCCAATCCATAAAAATCCAGCGTGATCTTGCAGAATATAATAGACACCAGACCGAGACAAGCCTTCCTCCAAAGAATAATTCTTGAAATGGAATTGCTGACCAATTCCAACTAAGACCATCAACAGTGCTATAACAGCTAATTTGAGCTTTAACATCTTCGGTTTAAAGATAATATTTATTCTCATATTCATGCTTTGAATAGACAATCGAAAGGTAACAAATCACTTTTATCAAACTATTCTGTTGTAAAAATTATATTTACACCAAGATTTTATTAAATTTGCCAACCATTATTGCACCAGGAGTTCGACCTCACTTTTGAGATTTAACTCCGGAGCAAAACAATTTTAATGGCCCCGTAGTTCAACTGAATAGAATATCAGATTTCGGCTCTGAGGGTTACAGGTTTGAATCCTGTCGGGGTCACTAGAGCGGACAATTGATCAAACTTGATCGGTTGTCCGTTTTTATTTTCTCTCAAAAGCTTTGCTATCGCTTGGATTGGTGCAAATATCGAATTTACCCGATTGGTTCGAACTCGCTTGTTTTGTTTGCTGATACTAATCCCATCTGGAAACAGCATTTTTTGTAATTTCAGTTTTGAATGAAAATCATCAGATTCCCACAATAGCTTAGGGTTTAGGCATAATTGAAGTGCTCTTTTAATGCACTTTTTAAGGTTCGAACTCCCGACAAGGTATTTTTGATTTTCTGCTTCTAATGTGGTTAGTTCAGCTGTGTACTTTTTATGAAACTTATTAAAAATGGTATGGTCTATTGCTCCTGTTGCAAAACGCTCTTCCATTTGTTCTATTTTTGATCTCAAGCTGTTGATATTACTTTCAATAAGTTGTTTATTGTCTTTTTGTTCTTCAAAGAATACGTCAAAGTAAATGATGAGGGCTTTTTCAAATAGCGGAATATCTGGTTTGTCGATCTGAAATAGGGTCATGATATTGGCAAAGTCTTGATGTACTTTTTTAGCGCTGATATTGTGTCTGCAGCCTGCTGTTCTGCATTTATAATAATAGAGCCCTTTGGCTTTGACCAAATAACCTGTCATTGGGGTATTACAATCGCCACAGATCATAAATTTCTTTAGGGGTAGGTTTTTATCTGTTGCTTTATGGGTTTGCGGATGATTTCGTTTTTTGGCAATGATTTGATTGACTTTTAAAAATAGTGCTGGACTAATGAGTTGTTCGTGTTTTCCTTGGATTACTTGATTGGGGATTAAGGAATGGACTATGAGTCCGCAGTAGTAGGGATTGGCGAATATCTCTTGTAATCGTCTCCTGTCCAGGTTTAGACCTAAGGGCTTAAGTTTTCTAATAATATCCATATTGGACAGTTGTCCTTTTGCTTTCCATAGGAATGCTTTTTTGATGAGTTTACCTTCTTGATTGACGACAATATTTTGATTGACTGCCTTTCCTTTTTGCAGATTGATAAACCCTCTGGGTGGATGATGTGGGGTATAGCCTTTAAGCAGGAGCTCACTCATGCCTGTAATGGTTTTATCTCTTCGCATTTCATTATCCATCTGTCCGAAAAGGAATAGGATTTTTTGTTGAAATGACCCCGACGAAGTTGTAGGGTCAAGTTCTTGTGTAACGGCTAATGTCACAACACCGTAATCTCTAAGGAGATCATCTGCTATTTTTGCACCACCAACACCTGACCGTGAAAACCGCTCATAGGAGTAAACTATGATATGAGAAATGGTTTTGCTTTGTTTGATGAATTTGAGCATGCGCTTAAATTCTTTACGGTCATCTGTTTTGGCTGATTCGTGGGTTCCTCCAAAATAGGCCACAATATTTAACCCTTTTTGATGAGCAAAATTGTCGCAGTATTTCTTTTGCGACTCCAAACTGGTATTATCTTCTTGTGAAGAATGGGAGACACGGGTATAGATAACGGTATTGTTCCCAGAAACTTTGACTGTTTTGTCTTGATGTGCAAATGATTGGAATAGTTTTAAGTTGTTCATATGGTGTCATTTTGAATAAAAACATAGGCTTCTAGCATTAATATGGCCAGACATTCTATATTGTTTATTAATTGCAGATACTGCGCCGTATTTATATTCATGTATTTGGGTATTTTTCGTATTTCTTGAATGCTTAGTGTTTTTCGTAATTTTTCTCTGGCTTTTGCCATTTTATTTTTGATTGTTTTTTCCATCTCTTCTAGTTTGTACCAAAAGGAACAATGAATCAGTCCAACCTTACTCATGAAATTCTAAATCTCTGCTTTAAAAATGCGCGTCGTATCACTGGATATGACTGTGCTTTTTGCCTTGATCTTTAAAATTCCATAATATCAATCTTTAGACCGATTCATTATTCCATTTGGTATTAAATTAAACTGTTCTCTCTTCTTGGTTGCTTTTATGACAACAGGTATTTTTACTACTCTTATCACATAAAAAGATCATTTACCAACCTTGTTATTTTCGGTGATATTACTCACCATTAAACAGGGGTTGGCTAATGCTCTTTACTGTGTATTAGACCAGCAATTGTATTTTACTAAAGGTTTTTACCTAGATAATTTGAGTGGTTACAGGAGTTCAGTTTTCAAACTGAACTTGATAACCGCAAAGCAATGAAGAAGTATGCTTGTAGTGATGTTGTCTATTTCAACAAAATCTTGATACCATTAGTACGCATGTACATCTTCGGTTGATCTCTACAAGTGATAGTGCAGTTTCATTAGTACTTTACCATTGATTGTACTATGATAATGGAATTCTTGATCTTACATTTCAATGCAAGCACGACTCCGGCTAGTATCACTTCTATTTCATTGCTATTGTGGCGTAGGCAATGTTAAATTATCTATTATAAGTCAGCCATACGTGTACTAGTATTAGGTATTACTGATTCATTTATCACAATATTAGGCCAATAAATAGTAATGCCTAGTCGGATATTGCCCAATTAGGTATAATATGGCCTATTTTTCCCCATTTGTCCATTCTGGGTACAATATGGCCCATTTGGCACGTTTTGGTTCTTTTTGGCCCATTTTGGTATTATTTGGTTAATTCATGAAATGATTCGATTTTGAGTATAATAATCTGACATTTACTTTATTTTTATCTAATGCTCACTTTTAATGGAGAATGCTCGACCCCAACAAAACCCCATGATCCGCCATGATCCCTCATGATACTTCTTATGATTTTTCAATAAAAAAAGTGCAATTTTGTCGATTTAGGCGATTAATTCATCCAATCCACAGCATTCTTCCATTAAATCTAAATGTTTTAATAAATGATTGAGATACCAAATAGATTGTATTATTTCATCTGTTCTGTCTACATGGTCATTCAAGTCAATCATTTGTTCGATAGATGTGCTTAGAGCAGTTCTGATTAAACTGATTTCCCGATAACCTTTTACTGGAATTCTAATGTAATTGGTTTTGCCATTTTTGTCTTGATGAAGTGTGGTGCAAAAATCATCTTTGAACTTTTCTTTATCTTTTGGATTGATCATCATACTTGTATTTAGGAAAATAACCCATTGGTCGTAGGTGTCCTACCATACAAGTATAGTTAGGGGCGTTTCCGCAGCCCCCACCATAACCAATGGGAAAATATCTTTGAATTCTTATCATGAAACTTGTATCTAGGAGACATGAAGATAGCAATATATTTTAATCGTCTAATACATAGACGAGTAATTATTCTGTTATAAAGAATTTTAATTGAATAAAGGTCAAATAATTTATCATTTTATCTATATTTAACGATTGTATATACAATATGTCAGACCTCAACAAAATATTATCTCACTTACCTGCTGAAAGAATTGCAGATTTAGAGTTTATCTGTGATAAAATTGTGGCGACTCACCGTGTTGAATTTATTGTGCTTTTTGGTTCTTATGCCAGAGGTGACTATAAAACAGAGCGTGGAGAAAAACAGGGGAAGAAAAGTGATTTTGATATTTTGGTGGTGACGGAGGATTCAGAACGTAGAAAACAGGTGATTTCCAAATTGCGCAATTCGTTTAAGGATATGGATGTGCCTGTTCAATTGATTGTGGAGAAAATTACAACCGTTAATAAGGCATTGGAAGAACACCAGTATTTTTATACTGATATTAAACGTGAGGGTATTGAATTGTACAATTCAGGCCGATATGATTTTGCGGCTTTTAAGGAGTTGACTGCTACACGGAGACGAGAAATTGCAGAGGAGGATTTTAAGAAATGGTACGGTGATTCACAAAAGGCATTAAAAGGCTTCGAGTTTTATGTTAATGAAAAAGACTTTGGTTGGGCTTCATTTATGCTGCAACAAACTGTCGAAATGTGCTATACCGCCATTGAAATGGTGTTTAGTCATTATAATCCGCATGAACATAATTTGCAGATTTTACGAGACAGAACTTTAAAGTTTGACACTCGCCTTAAAACGGCATTTAATTACGAAACGGAACAAGAAAAAGCTTTGTTTGATCAATTGAACTTTGCTTATATCGGTGGAAGATACCGTAATGAGGAGGAGTTTCCTATTACACAGGCTAAAATTGATTTTTGGCGTAAAGAGGTGGAGAGTTTTTTGGAATTGACGGAGATGGTTTGTTCAGAGCGTATTGGGGAGTTTAAGGATTTGGAAGGGAATGGTTAATTATTTTTATAAAAATTAGATGAAGCAATTTATTACAATAGATGGAGATGATATTGGAAGAAAAATAAGTGCCTGTTATATCGAGAACAATTTGTCTAAATTAAAATATATAAGTAACTCTCTTCAAGAATATGTCGAAAAAATATCGAAGACATTAGTTGAAAACGGGTTCACTCTAATTTTTGCAGCAGCAGATGGAATAAGTGCTGTAACAGAAGAAGAAAATTCATTAGATTTTATCGAACAAAAAATTAAAAAATCTATTAGTTCAGAATTTACTTTTTCAATAGGAACGGGAAATAGTTTACGTGAATGTTATATAGCTTTAATACAAGCAAAGAGTACAGGTAAAAATAAACTAATTAACTATAAAGATATACCTCAAAAATAATCTCTATGTTCAAAATTATTAGGATTGATCGTTTAGCTCGATATATTTCCATTTGCACCATTTCATTAAGTGTGTTAACGTTTTGGTTATTAAGTTTAATTTCACCAGATATATCCTTGTTTAAAATAATCACACTAACATCTGTAGTTTCGTTATTGATAATGTCTATTTTGGTTATTCCGTTTTTTGCGAGAAAAATTTGGAAATTGATTAGAAAAATTGATCGTTCTATCTACCCTGATTTGAATGGCACTTGGGAGGGAGAAGTTGATACTGGAGATAAAAAATTCCCAGTTAGATGTGTGATAAGACAAGGTTTACTCAAAACCGAAATAGATATGCATGGAGAAACAATGAAATCTATTACAATAGAAACAACTCCTAAAAAGGAAAGTGGTCAAAACAAATTGTATTATACTTATCGTTCTTCACCAAAGAATGCCAATTATAGTGATTATTATGGTTCCACATTGTTTGATATAAGAAATGTAAATGTAGAAAATAAAAATTATTTAGAATTGACAGGAAAATATTTCACTGACAGGAAAACTGTTGGGAGAATTGCACTGAAACAAACCAGTTCAGATATGAATAAAGACGTCTCTTATTATTAATAAATTAATCCTTTAGTTTTTTATCCTGAAACGTATACTCATATTATGTAGGCCGAGAATGTTTTTCTTTAAAATGGAAAGAAAATTTATTTTGATAAATTAGTTACAGCTAATAGTGCTTAAATCTCGTTAACCTATAAGTAACTAGTCAATATTTTTTTTAATCAGTTTCCAATATTGCTTTCCTAACATTGTTAGTTCACATTTTTTAGATCGTATGGCTGCATAGTACATGTGTTCTTCATCAATTGGTTGTACTAATCCATTGTTTGCTAATTTTTGCAGGTCTAAAAACTGATCTTCTTTTTGTATTTTTCCATGATTTTCCGTAGGTTCAAACTCAGGGTCGAGTTGAAATTGATAATTTGGATTTGGAAAATAGTTTTTCATTTTAACCATAATATTCTTAGAGATTTTTGACTCAACTCGTCTTAAAATTACAGGTTTTTGAAGATTTGTTTTAAGCGTTGGCCTTTGTTCCCAAGCACCTAACATTTTTTCGGTATGCCTGTAAAGATTAAAAAATGTAACATTACCAAAAACATCTGCACTACCACCCTTTAATGCATTACAGATTAAACGTGTAAATACACCTCCTTTTTCTGTGTCCCATGATTCTTGTTTAGCGCCGCTTGCACTCATAATACTGATACCTTTCCGCATATTAGCGAATTGATTATTTCTCAGTGTAATTTGCCCTAAATTGCCGCTGTGACAACAATCAAGAATCATTAGAATTTTTTTGTTTTTCGCATTATTTGCATAAGTCATGAGTTCATTAAATGAAACACCTTCTTCATAAGATTCTGCATCCTGTGTCACCAAATAACCTCCTAAACTATTCTCAAAACCATGACCTGAAAAATAAAAAAGAACCGTATCAGCTTCAGGATCTTCAAAAAGGGTTTTAATCTTCTCTTTCAATCGAATTCTTGTAATCAGAGGTTCATTTGGATTGGCATTTGAAGTGACAATATTGCATGAAAAATTCGCTTCATTTCCCCCTGTATTTTCATTATAACTAGTTTCCAATAAGTTCGTCAATTCTTGGGTGTCTTTGACACACCCATTCAAACATGAAGTACCATTATAATAATGATCAATACCCACTAATAGTGCTTTTTTTGTCATCTCATTTTTTGTTAGTATTCCTAAATTCGATTTTTATCTAATAACTCCCAATACTGTTGACCATATTGAGTTAATGCACAATGCTTTTGATTCAACGCAGCATAGTATAAGTGAATCGCGTTTATTGGCTTCACCAATCCCTGTTTCACCATTTTTTGCAATTGCTTATAATCACCTTGTTTTTCCATCTTACCTAGTTTTTGTGAGGGTATATGTTCTTTGTCTAACGGAAAATAATAAGTAGATTCCGGAAAAAAAGTTTTAATTTTCACTAAAGTTGAATAAGGTATTTTGGGTTTGGTTTCCCGCAAAACACCCAATCGAGATGTGTTTGATTGAAGAGTAACTTCATATTCTAAACCATTTAATATAAGATCGGTTTGTTCATAAAGTTCAATTAGTGTCACCTTTCCCAAAATATCAGCATTTCCACCATTAAGGGTGTTGATTATCAATTCTGCAAATAAATTAGTTTCTGAACAATTATTGTGAAATGTTTTCGCAGATAGAATGCTGATGCCTTTTCTTAGTAATGCATAATGATCGTTTTCATTTGGTTTTTGTTCACTTATGTAGTGACCATCCAAAATAATACTAATTTCTTTTATGAGTGAATTATTCGCATAGATCATAATATCGTTGAAAGACACACCTTCATCATATCGCTCAGCATCTTGACTTACCAAATAACCTCCTAGACTATCTTCGAAGCGATATCCTGAAAAATAGAGGACAGCTATATCAGTTTCTTCATCTTCAAATAATAATTTACAGTTCTCTTTTATTGTAGCACGGGTTATCTGAAGTTTTGTTTTATCAGCCGTTGAGATTAATAGTTTACAGTCAAAATTGGGCGTTCCTTCGGGATGCTCTGTAGTTTCATTTCTACTAAGTAGTTTTTCAATTATTATTGCAGTAGTTACTGAATGATGTAAATTATTAATCGTTTCATTATAATGATCAATGCCTATGATGAGTGCTTTTTTCATTAATGTATTGTTTAATCAGTTTGCTCAAAAATGAGTAGACCTTGCATATTATTCCTATTGAAAAATAATTCCAGAGCGGCTTTGAATCGTTCTAATTCTCTAGCTAAAATATCTTGATAATCAGAAGAGAAATCATTAAACTCTGAAGGAAGTAGGTTTTTAATGGCATGATTTATTCCTGTTAGGATTGTTGGAAAATCAACAATTACTGGAATGCCTTCTTCAATATTGAGTTCCAAATGCAATTTTCGCACTCTTCCAGGAGAATCTATAGTTAATGGAGACAGTGTGAATTGGTTTTTATAATCCTGAAATTGCATATTAATGTCTTGTGCAAGTGTTTTGGGTATAATAATTTTGAATTTAACACGTATATATTTCTCCCCTTTAATTTCTAATCCTTTTGAATGTACAATGTGATTGTAGGTTGGTAAAATCAAGTTCTCAAAATAAACGGCTGCCATAGTTGCTGACGGGAAAAAATTAACAGCAATGTCTTGTCCTTCCGCAAAAGCCACCTTTACTTTTTCAATGGCACTGTTAAAGGAGTTATTATCACCATAATTAAATTTAGATAAAATGATGCCTTTCATATCTTCCGGAATATTTAATTCTCTATCTACGATAAAAGCACAATTTTTTCTACCCATTCGTCCCATAAACAAACCGAGTTCAAAAAGCACATTGTCTCTAGCCTGGAGTACAACCTTTCCTTTCTTTTCAACTATATCATCTTTAGTTCCAAGCATTATTGCAAAGTCAAATTGTAATGTTGCTCTCAGTAGTCCCTGTAAAATGCTATCGCTTAATTGAAATGCTTCGGTATCCGTCTCCCACAAAGTATCATCCCAAATAGTGACTTCAAATTCTGACAATAAAATTGCTTTTGCTTGTTCAGCTAATGAACGTTCTTTTTTTGAACATCCTATAAAAATTTTTCGTCTTCTTTTCATACGGCTTTTTGATTTTGAAGGTCAATTAGAATAGGTTGAATTGTTTGTATTAGTAATTGTAATTCTTTTATTCTATCAGGTTGGTGCCTAAAAATATATTCGCTATTATCAACAGATTTCAAGTCATCACGGTGATCAGAATTTTCAACTAAACTTTTTAGCTGCCAATAAACAATTGCAACCAGTTCAAATACATTTTTGTCCTTGTATTTATTTGTTTCAATATTGTAACAAATCGCATTAAATTGAAAGCTTGACAGTTTAACAGGTTCTGGATTTTGATCTTTGTTGATAGTTGCCTTAATATTCTTTAAAAAACGAATCATTTTTTTGAGTCTTCCATTAGTCAAGGTACTTCTTTCATTTAGTAATTTAATTTTCAAAAAAGGAAAATCTGCATCTTCTCTTTGGTGGTCTGTCTTATTATAAATTTGGATACCGCGATATTCTACCTCCTTATTTTTTAATATAGAATTAGCATTGTCAAACCAACCTGCAATAACAATGTCAACGTCTCTATTTAAAGATCTATTTGTAATTTGAATAGCTTTTGGTTTTGAGCAATCACAATCAGTATATTCATTGTTAAGTTTACGTTCGGAATTCAATCTGTTTTCTTTTAAATCATTTAATGAGTCTCCTTGATAATGAGGGGGTGAAACAGAACGTTCTAATATTTGCACACTATTTTGAGTGAGTTGTCCTCTTTGACTCCTTAACATCTGATTAATTCCATTATGGTCAGGCATGTATGATTTATCAGATATCACTAATAAATCAATATCGCTTGTTGCTTTAATGTGCGTATTGGTTTCTACTGAGCCTTGATATTTATAAGTGACTTGATTTAATACCGTTTTAAGATGGGTTTTTACTCTTTCGCCTGCATCTCTACTCTGCGCCGTATAAGCAGGTTCAACGCCCCGCATGGCTAGCTTAACATATTTCTCTACATCACCATACTTAATGTCTAGCATTTCAGTAGCAAATGCTTTTTCTAAAATAAGACCATCAGGATTAGAACGAGACTTGATGTTTGCAATTAATTCTTCGTAATTCATATATTTTTGACAAGTTTACATGAAATTAGCTTGTCAAAAAACAGTAGAATTACTGAAATTAATCTACCTAATTATAAGTACTTAATTAAAATTTTCAGGTTCAATATCAATTAATTTAATTTGCTTTTCTTGGATTATAGATTTTTCAAAAAGCACACTTTTGGGTTTTATTATTTTTTTACCAAACCAGTTCCCTGAAATTCCTCTTATTTTAAATAAAGGGGTTGTTTTATTTTCAGATAACATTTTATAGGCTATGTTTTTTTCGTAAACTAACTGATGTTTGGAGCCAATATTCAAGTTTGAAAACCCCTCAATATCACTATCAATTTTAAATTCAATTTTTGCATTTGATCCATTACTTATTAGTACTGTGCATTCAGTAGCTGTAATGAGTTCCGTTATAAAAACCCAATCTTTTTCCCATTCTCCGTTTTCGAAACGTGTAATAATTTCCTTTTCTAATGCTAACGAATGCTCAATATGGCTTGTTTTAGCTCGGTTTAAATTAAAATAAATGGCAGCTTTGCATTTAAAATCAATTTGCATACCTGCTTCTGCTTCATTTAACATACTATTGGGCAAAATGGCATCACCTGCCAATTTATTCTGAATGTCTACTGCATCTTTAGAAGCGTATTCATGACTAACTTCCTCTTTTTTTCGACTGATGGAAAAAGAAATATTCTCTTTTTTTAAAGAGGAAATAGGATGAAACACATTGTTTCTGATAATACCAATATCTCCTAAATTAAGTTGAGTTGAAGGAAGCCATGTCCCCCAATAACCCAATTGCTTATGGATTTCTTTGGTATATTGTTTTTGGATTGTTTTCATTTTATTTACACTTAATAAGTTGACCATATCAAATAGCCTGTAATGGAGAGAATAAGTATCAAAATAGATATCACTTTTATGTTGAAAGATTTTGGAGTTTCTGTTTGCCAAATAAAGTTCTCTTTTCCATAAACCCACAAAGAAAAATCTTTCTTTTTATAAACATAATTAACTTGTTTTACCGGTGCGTTTTCAACTCGTACCAATACTCTAATTGGCATAAATTCATTTTCTAGCACAAGATTATTTTGGCTTAATTCTGCGATTGAATCAAATAATAATACCAACTGACCATAAATTTTATCTGTATCAATTTCATGATTTTGTAGTTCTAACTCCATATTAGTTTTTAAGGCATCTAATACTGAATTATTAAGCTTATTCATTTCTACCATATTTAAACCTCCAATCAGAAGCTTTTTTACAAGATCTACTGGATATTCAAATTGATTTTCATAGACTAACCCTCCAGTTGCTTTTTTAATATCGGGTTCTGGTACTTCACCCGTGTATTGAGAGTTTTTGGTTTGATTTATTTTAAAAGCTGTTGTTGTTGAAATCACATCCTCTACATCACCAAATCCTTCACAAACCCTACAATTCTCTTTTCCATTTCCGCATGAGCATATTTTTTCAACGACATCACCATTGAGATTTTTTTCGTGCCATCTAATTTTACCTTTGCAAGTTGAGCACGTAACCAATCCCTGACCACTACATCTTCCACATTTTCTAGTTCTACCTGTACGAATTATTTTTTTATCATATGTTTTTTCTGTGAATCCAGACGGTATGATATCCCCGTCGATATCATACAGCCATAATGATTCTTCATTTACATCCTTGATGATGTTCCCAAGTGTACCATCAAAAGGAATAGAGTTAGGCTTGCCAGTTTGCAGACCATAAAGAAATTTAACATAAACTAATTTTGCGCCGTCATCCTCAGTATTTTTAACTGTAGATTTTTCTATCAAATTATATGGAACAAAAAGGCGTAGAAACGAATTTCCCCATTTATTAATTGCTTTTTTTCTGCTGGATTTATCATATTTTTTTTTCAAAGTTCTTTGAATCTATTTATAATTAAAACCCTATTTCTAATTGTTTTTTTCTCAATAGATTTAGGTAGAGTTATTTGAATTACCTAATCCACAATCAATCTTTTTTTAATATCATTTACGTAATACATAGGCTTTTTCTCTTTTGATAAAGTTCTTTTATCCATTTCGTTAAACACAAACTTCAAATTATCTGCATCCAATTCTTCAAGTCCCTCGTTTGCAAGCGCATTAGTGAGTTGAATATTTAATCGCCGTCTGGCTTCAATAATTGCATCATATTCGGTTTGAGGGCTCATTAATTTTACGAGACTTGGAATAATTTCAAACAACATAAATAAAAGTGTAATGCCCCAAGTCATAAAAAAGACAGCATTTGTGTCGTCATTTGCTTCTAATCTTGCTAATGCCTGATATTTTGAAAGCAAATCAAATTGTTGTGTAACTTGCTGACTGGCATAGTTTTGATTAATAGTAGCTAGTTTTTGGGTGTACTCTTTGGTTATGAAGTCATCTAGCATTCCCTGTGCCTGAATACGGTTCAAGCTATCTTGTCGCATACTTCGTAAAGCTTCGTTGTAAGCATGACCCTTTCCAGGTATTCCTGTTCTTCCATCTATAACACGACCAACTGCCTCGATTTCCATAGTATCAGACCAATCATTTACCCTCTTCCAATAATATTCTATCTTTTCTTCTAAGTCTATCTTTTTGCTTTCCAAGGTTGCAATTTGGGTCTCCTTAATTTCACGCTCAGTTGAATTTTCGGACTTATAATCTTCGATTAATTGTTTTTCAATTTTTCCTTCCATGATTTTTAACTCAATGGGAACGGCCACTACAGCTCCAATTATAATTGCCAGAGGAATTCTAAATATCACTGCCATTTTGTTTTTTGCTGAAACAATTTCACGATCAATTGCCATGATCATAATTGCATAAAAGAATCCGAAAATAGGAGTGAGATACTTACCCACCGGATTAAAACTAATGGTATTGGTTTCCCAATCAAATTCTACAAATAAATTTGAAATAGCATAAGCACCAGAGACAAAGGCTAATACTCCAGTTAGTAAGACAAATAACCCTAAAGAAAACTGTATGTTTTTTGCATAGGCTGTACAATTTTTGTAAACAGAGTTGTCTGTTTTAGAAAGAAATAAAATGAATCGTTTCATTGAATTGAATTTAAAGGTAAAACATTATTTAACGGGATATTTTGGTCTTTTAACCCGGTTAGAATTGCTCTAAGCTTCTCTTCTTTTTTGATTAAAGCTAAAGTCATCATTAGCTTTTTAGGTCTAGAAAAATATTTGCTGATTTTTTCCAGTTTAAGACTGATATACCGAAGATAGGTAGTGCTAATTATTGGCGTAAAAATCCGACTGACCATTATTGTTGGAAACAGTTGAAGATTTGGCAATAATGATTCAATCGGTTTGTTGTTCATCTTCATTTGGATTATGGGTTAAAATTTTTCCGGTTGGTGTAGAAGTTGGCAATGCTTTCCGAATAACTTTCATTTTATCATTTACTTTTTTAAGTTCAACTTCAATTTCTTCAATCTCTTCTTCCATATCACCCGTAACTTCATATTCCTCCAATAGTTCAAGTAGCTTCTTGCGTTTCTTTTTTTGGATATCGTATTTTCGCATCCACTCATGTTCAGGTGCCTTCTCTTCATCAGTAGTGTAGCGTTTTAAACTATGTAACTCAAGTACAAAACCATACTGGATACTGATCACATTTGTAGCGGATTCGTGAAATAAATCTCTGATGAACTGGTCAAATTCTTCGGTTTTTAACCACTCCATCTTAGCGCCGTAAGCTCTATTGATTCCACGTTCAACTTCATTTCCCAACAATTCCGTAAGCGTTGCATATTCTTCATGCGGTCGATTAAAATACCGTTTTTGGCGAAGAATAAATTTGGCCCAATTAGAAACACCCACAATACTGTATATGATATCGTATTTTATATCATGTGTGCCATCTTCTACGGCGATTTTACCTTCATTACTCATTAAATTTTCGAGTCTTGTCTTGGGTTCTGTGTCCAACGCAGTTAAGCTAAAACTTGGATTAATGACATTAAATTCTGTGCGGTAAAAACGAGTCAGTTCGGCAGCTAATTCGTTGAGTTTTTTATCTCTTTCTGACATATAAATTTCTTCCGGAGAAATTTTGCGCATCCACTGCCTGACAAATTCAATGGTTTGCAATTTGATTTCTTTAATCAAGGATTTTCCTGGACGATTATACTTGGAGAGGTTTCCGCCTAATGATTCTCCTTTTCCACTTACATTAATCCTTAAACTGACATCCACATCAGCTTCTTTTGTATTGTAAAGGTGTTCACGATAATTGGCTTCTTCATCTTCATCTGTAGCAAATGTAAACCCGTCCAGAAACTCACCTATTTCATCATCTAAATCTATCCGGATTATTGTTAATCGGATCCCTCTGGAAACAGCATATTCTTCATAATGCTTTCTCAGTTTCCCATCTATTTCAGTAAAATCTTTTTTAATACTTTCATTACTGATGTCAGTAAAGGCATTGGTCCAATTCACAAAAAGTTTCTGAATGGTTTCTTCTAAATCTTTCGACTTACTCACCAATTTAACCAGTTTGTGTGCCTTGGATTTGATGCCACCAACAATACAGGTGACTTTTAATTTTATTTCAGCATTTTCTTTCGGGTCGAAAACCTCACATTCTAAGTTCTCTATTTTTTCAAACTGATTAAAATTGACTACAAAGTGCCGATCTGATGTATTAAACATGCGATCGAAAAAATTGGTTTGGTAAAAATATTCACCTGTTTTGGGACGGTATATTACTAGCTTTTCGGTTTCGTCGTCTACTTTGTAGTTTTGTTTAGGGTCTATTTCTCTAATAAGTTTTTCAAATGTTTTCATAAGATTAGTTTTGCAAATTGTTTGAATTGATCACGTTTCTTTGTTGATCTTGTACGTTGGTCATGTACAACAGACTGAATAATTGCTTGATTATAGTTGCTTAAAATTGTTGTTTTTGCATGTTTAAATTTCTTGTTGATTATTTTCTTTGTTAGAACTGATTTTAGCCCTTGAGTCAGTAATTGCACTAAATCTTCTTCCTCATGATTGGTCAAAAGTACATACCAGTAAAACAAAATCTCAACCATTAACACCATTGGATCGGTTTGATAGAAATAGCCATATAATTCGGGTACATCATCAATGATTTTTGAATAATCAGTGGCTAATAGTAATTGGAGGAGGTTGTCTAGTCCTTCCTCTATTTGTTCTTTTTCTGTATTGAAAAGACTGTTTTTAAAGATTTCATTAGTTATACTATCAAGTTTGTCTCCAAATCTAAATTCTTTGGAAATTTGATTATCAAAATTGAAGAGTATAATAACAACCAGCTGTTTTTCCAACTGCGAATAATCTTCCGTTGTCTTATCAACAGGTAAATGAGGTTCTATTTCACTGAAGAGTTGAAAGAAATTTGTTTCATCATAAGCCAACAATTCCCAAACGCCAATCACTGCTCTTTCGCGTTCTTCGCGTTCGCTACTCGCTAATGATTTAAGATACCACTGAAACACCTGTTTTCCACTTTTGTAATGAATGCTATTTAATATGTCAAAAATAGAGCTGTATTTGTTTTGTCGGGAGATAGCCTCATCCAGAATTTCATTAACCGTTTCACTCGAACCTGATTCTAATTCGACAATGAGGTCTGAAAAACGTCGAATCAAATGATTGTGCTCACTATTCATCATATTCCATTCTTTATTAGCTTGCTCTAAAATTTCTGCTGCTTCTTTTTTGATCAATCGGAGTTCATTGATTACTTTTTGGGTTTCAAATCCTTCTGGCACTTCAACTTCACGATACATGAGGAATTTTACAAACCGTAGTTCATCAATACGTTTGTCTAACGTTGAATTGCTAATCCTTAAAGGGGTAATTGACTTTAAAAACTGTACACTGGCTTCTTCATTTTTGAGAGACTTGAAACGTTCAAGTTGTTTCTTTATATTGTGATAATTAAATTGTGCCTCTTGCTTCGTACGAGAAAGACTCCTCAATTCACGGCCTTTTTCTTCAATCACTTGTAAGAATTTTACTGGAATTTCATATTTATAATAACGGCCATAAGATTTACCGAAAGTTGCTAAAAACGCATATACTTTCTGCATAGTTGAATGGCGAAACTTCATATAAAAGAAGAATACCGGGCTTGCAATAATATTAGCCATTTTTTCCACTAAAACACGTCTTTCTTCTACTAACACATTCATACAACATTGTGCATCTACTTCCAATTTGAAATCAATTCTCCGCAAGTTTGTTTGATCCCTATTGTCTAAACTGATTTTTTTTAAAATTTTATCTGCTTTGCTATGCCATTGCCCAATTAGTTTTTCTGCTTTTTTTGGCTTTGCAATTTGTTTAATTAATAAAAATAAGAACCGTTGAAATTCGTCAAATTCTAATCCTCTAAAAAATGCACCTATAAATAATACAATTGGATAAATACCTTCTCGGTTTAAGGCTTCTATAAAGACATTTTTATTGATTTCATAGGAGTCAACAGCCACTTCAAAATCATCTGCTTTGAGTACTACTTTTAAACAGTCCAATAATTCCCATTCCGATTCAGGAATTGCTTTATTTATTTTCAGAGTTTGGATTCGACCCAGTAATTCCGACTTTTCATTAAACTTTAAAAAAGGAAGTAAAAAAGGGATGTGATACTGTTGGAAAACCTTTTTTGTATAGGTAGTGGAACCCGAAAAATAAACAATTTTGCTGTTAGACTCCTGCAATGGTCCATTAATACCAGATCGTAGGTATTCATCTATAAGGTTTAATTCACGCATGAATTTTGGTGGTTTATTTACCTCCCATACTCCAGTATCACGTACAAATAAAAGCAATTTACCACTCCATTTAAATTGCTTCCCAATAATGTCCTCCAATAATTTCCATACTTTGTTTCGATCATAGTTTTCAAAAAACATCTCCATTATGGTGTACCCATTTTGCTGATACTCGTCCGCTATACTATTCATTACTGTGGTTAAAATTGCTTTATCAACACAAGTTATAATACTTAGATTCTCTTTTTTAATCAGTTTTTTACACGTTTGTATTTGATTTGTTAACTCATATTTTTCCGAATCTTCAACAGATGCAGGATAAAATTTTGCTGGTAGTCCCTGTCTTGGTTCTCTTTTATATTCAAGATCATTAGGAAGATTTTTAGTGTTAATATAATAGATACGATCACCATTTTGAGTAACTGTTTGATCTAGATCCCCCTGAACCTCTGCCTCTGTATTGAAGTGAATATCTCTATTTGATTTTTCTATGTTTTCCTGAGTACTATTGCGGTCATTTTCAGTCTTGCAATTCTCCTCAGTTGTTTCAATTTCTTCATTTTCCATAATTGCTAGCCTTTATTATCCGAATTTTCATCATTGATATAATGAATGTTATCACCGTTATGGATTCCTGTTTGGTGAAAATTTCTACCGACTCTAACTCCAGTATTATTGAAATGAACTCCTTCACTTTCCTTTTTTGCTAGGTTAATTTTTTCTATTGACTCTTCAGCCTTATTTTTCCGAATCATTGCCCATATTTTTTCAGCCAAATCTTCTGGCTCCATATTCCATTTTACACGTGCGATATCCTTAGTTAAGCTTTCGTCAACACTACTTAATTGAGTATCATCAATAAGAACGGGAATTAAAAAAGAAGCTTTTGGATCAAATTTCCACCTTTGCAAAATGGCTTCAGCTTCTATTGGAACATATGTTTTATTTTCACTCACATAATTTGCTGAAACGAGCATGAGTACGAATTGTGACTTTTGCTTATAAATCTCAGGCAGTTCGTTTAGTAATAACTTTCCAGCAGTGTCTAACGTTTTTTTATAATAAAAAATAGAGTTTTCTTTTTTTGTGAGTTTAAGTGCTAAATAAATGCACTGCGCAATGGCTATATCTTCATCAGCAAAGGATATCGCAATATCATATTCATACTTTTTCATATAATTTGTTTTTCAACAAATCACGTCATTAAAGTGTATATATAAAACCTCAAAAATATTGAATTTTTTCTACCTAAATTTAGGTAGGGCGACAACCGTAAATATTTAATAATATGCTGTATTAGGTGTTTACATTAGCCTTTAGTCTTGTTAATCAATCAGATTATTTTTTAAGGCATAACGAACCAATCCTAAAGAATTTCTAACGCCTAGTTTACTGATTAAGTTTCTGCGGTGTGTATTTACTGTCGCCTCCACAATAAATAATTTATCGGCAATTTCAGGAGAAGTATATTCCTGTGCGATTAATTTTAAAACTTCTATTTCACGTTTTGTCAGTTTAACCAAAGGTTCAACAACTCTCTTTTTAGGCGCCATTCGTTCTTCCAGTATTTTTTGAGTGATGCGCTTACTAAAATAAGGTTTGCCATTATGAACACGGTGTATAGCATTTATCAGTTCTTCATGCCCTTTATTTTTAAGTATGTACCCTTGACAACCCGCATCAATAACTTCATCTATGAATTCATAATCATCATGCATTGAAAGAATTAAAATCTTAGTTGTACTATTTGCAGAAATAATACGAGCTGCTTCAATTCCGCTAACACTAGGCATATTAATGTCCAAAACTGCAACATCAACTTCGTTTTGCTCTATGAAAGAGACGGCTTCTTCACCGTTTACTGCAATTCCAATTACTTTAATATCTTTTTCTGCTTTTAGTATAGATTTTAATCCATCCAAAAACATACTATGGTCATCTGCTAATAATATTTTTATCATTCTTCTTTCTTTAGTGGGATATCTATTGTAATTGTGGTTCCTCCACCTCTTCCGCTATCAATAGAAAAAGTGCCATTCATATTTTTAACACGAGCCTTAGTTTCCCTTAAGCCAATACCTGTATTATTAATCAATAAATTTAAATCAAAACCAATTCCATCATCTTCTATTATCATATTGAAAAGTGTATCAAATACGTTAAGTTGCATATTAATTTCTGTTGCCTTTGCATGTTTTAAAATATTATTTATCAACTCCTGAATAATACGATAAATTGAAATTTGATCGAGCTTTTTCAATTCATCATCCTTGCCATGCGTATTTAGGACAAATTTTATTTGACCAGAATCATTGATCTCACGCTGTCTGTTTTTTACCGTAGCATAAAGGCCAATATTGTTTAACTTTTTAGATGAAAGTTGGTGTGCTATTGTACGTGTTTGGTCGCAAGCTTTATCCAATAATTCATTTGCTTTTTGGTATTGTTGTACGTTTTCATCCTTTAACAAATTGATTTGTTTATCAATTGCTCTGAAATATAATTTTACCGTAGATAAAATACCTCCTAAATTATCATGCAACTCTGTAGATATGCGGTTTCTTTCTGACTCTTGCCCATTATACATAGCACTTAATTCGGCTTGCTCCCTTTGGCTAATTAACTCACCAATTTCCTTTTCTTTTTCAATGTTCTTTTTTTCAATTTCAACATTTTTTCGTTTGAACTTATTAAGTTTAAAAAGAATGAAAAAAATTAAAATGAGCAATAATGCAATAGCTGCACCCCACAAAATAAGGCTATTTCGTCTTTCCAATTGACGGTCACGCTTTTTTACTAAAAGAGCCAGTTCAGTCGCTTTGCGTTTCTCTTGTTCGTAATTGATTTCATAAATTAAGGCATCATTCAATTTTTCTGTAATTGAATCCTTGTAGGTTTTTGAGAGTTCTAGGTAATTGATTGTTTTATCCCAATCATTTTTGTTTTGATAACAAGCAGATAACTGACGAGTTATTTCTTCAAGATCTTCCAAATAATTAAAAGCCAGAGCCAATTGATAAGCCTGTTTATAAGTTCCTATCGCTTCATCAATATTATTACGCAAAAAAGCAATTTCACCTATGCTTTTAAGAGTTTCCAACTGTCCATCCGCATCTCCATCAATTTTTTTTATATCTAAACTCTTTTTAAAGTAGAAATCTGCAGAATCGAGCATCTGTTTTTCCGTAAAAATTGCACCTTTATTTTGATAGATAATACTCTCTGTTTCCTTAAATGATTGTCGAATCGCAATTGGTAGTGCTTTGTTGTAAAAAAAAAGAGCACTATCAACCCTATCTAAATCCCAAAAACAATTGCCAATATTTATGTTTGCTTTTAATGTTGCATTTAAGTTATTATTAAATGTAAAAAATGACAATGCCGTTCTATACTCGATTATCGCCTCATTAATTCGTCTTTCATTTTGGTAGATATTGCCGATACTGTTATGTACTGCTCCTAATTCATCTTTATTTTCTGCAGGTAAAACCTCAACAGCATGGTGCAGAAAGTTTAATGCTCTTTTATAGTCTCCTTGTGATTTATAAATCAAGCTTATGTTCAAAAGTGTACTCCCAATCAAAACGCCATCTTTTTGTCGTTCTGCTATTTTAAATGCTTTGTTATAATTAGAAAGAGCTTTATCAATCATTCCTTTTTTTCTGTAAATGGGAGATTGATAGATGAAAATTTTTGCAAGTAATATTGAATCTTCTTGTGATTGGTTGAACAGATATTCGGCTTGGTTGTAATTTTGCAAGGCAAGGTTCAATTCATCCATTTCAATTAAAGCATTACCTTTTCTGCAATAGGCCGTAATTTCTCCGAAGGGATAATTGATTTTTTTTGCTAAAACCAGACTTTGATTCGCAATATCAAGGGCACGCTCAGGAAATGAACTCCCTAAATAATAACTAGAATCATTTAGGGAGTTCACCAAGTTCATATCATCCGTCAATTCTGTTGCGCCATAAGAAGCAAAAGAAAAAAAGAGGACGTATATGTATTTAAAAAATTGGGTCATTTGAATGGTTTAGGCTTTGCTTCAATTTCGGCCTGCTCTGTATTCTTCTTTTTCCTTCCTATAGGATTTCCTGACGAGTCTATATACTCAATGTCAATAACCCACTTTGGGGTATAATTAGGCAAAATACCTAGGCTTAAATCATGGATGACTATTTCGTCGTTTCCAGGAGTTAGCTCCAATTGAATGTGTAATGTACCCTCATCATGCTCTGGAGATGTAATAATCGTAAACCCACCTGGCACATATTGATTTGTATCAAAAGTTGTTGCAATTTGTAATTCATAAGGCAGCGGTGTGCCATTTTCTTCAGAGGTAAACAATGTGTAATTAAAATCAAAATCACTCATAATTAAAAGTTTTTGTTGTACGTCGGCTAACGTTTAACCGTGCACCACAAAGTTCATAACTAATAAAGCTTAATACAATACCAAAATTTGTCGAGCTTTTCTCAGTACTTCTGATGAGAAATAGATTTATTAAGTTTTGTATTTGGTGCTTATTTGAGTTTGTTTTTGAATGTAATGAATAACTTGATGAAAAATAAACTTTTTATAGAAAATTTTTCTTAAGCACTTTCTTTAAAGCTATTTAATAATTCGACACACTGTTTTCACTTAACCTTAGAAATTAGACAATACACTTTTAGTATATCAAAAGAACCTCAATTTCGCAAGTAAAAAACCAAATGGGTTGTTTTTCTCTAAATATTGATTTGAAAATTAAGTCCAATATTTATGCCCGTAAACTCATTAATCACCTCCAAATCCTCCCACAAATAGTTCGAAATCTGTCCTTTTTGGGTCACAAAAAAAGTCTAACACCTTTGGTGTTGGGCTTTTTTATTTTTATGACGTTTCAACTTTAGTTGAATAAGACAGAAAATAAAAAAGGACAAAATTTCAATGCAATTGAAATTAGACTTTATGCTTGGGTAAAGACCAATGCGAACAGGATCACCGAAGGTAATCCTGTCGGGGTCACTACTTAAAAGCTCATCAGAAATGGTGAGCTTTTTTATTTATTGGTCTAGTAAAGGAATAGAAAAAATTAATTAATGCCTAATGGGACGGGATTTGGGACAAACTATCTAATAATTAGATAATAATATTGATATTTGTTTTTAATCTAAAAATCAGGCAAATGTTCAATCTTTCGGAAAAAATAGGATCATATATTGGAATTGGCATTAAGGCACTTCCTTTAATTTCAGTAGTACTAATTATCTGCGGTTATTTTTCTGAGAGTAGTTTTTACGAACACTACGATATAGATATTATCCATTACATGGAAACATCTGAAATTTTACTCTCGTTTCTACCATTTTTTAAAGCAATCATTTTTCCTGTTTTGTTATTCAGTTTTATAGGTTTTACTTTTGATTTTTCTGAAACTAAAGAGAAACAAAAATGGAAAAGGATTTTAAAAATAATTGGTTCTTTTTTTGGCATTGCTATTTTGATTGCACTTATGTTTTCTTTAAAGGTGGTATATTTTATGAAGTTTGGAAAAGCATTTGCAAATACAATTTTTTTTCTCTGTATGTTCTCACTTATTTTTGGTAATGTTCTCAAATCTCTCAGACTTAAAATAAAGGTTAATCTCTTTTATGTAATTTTGTTAGTGATGCTATTTGTAACAATATTCATTAGTTCGTTTAATTTTTCAAGATATGAGACAGTTAAGGAAGGTCTTGTAGAAGTTTCATTCTCATATAATAATGAGTCTGTTTCTACGAATTGCAATAATCGTTTTATTGGCAGGACTCAAAAATATCTTTTTCTCAGAAATGTGGAGAAATCTATTACTTCTGCTTACGAACTAGATGAAGTAAAAAACTTTAAGGTAAAGAAGAATACGAGAGATTTTTTCTGGGGAATGTTATGATTGGATATCACACGCTCCTAAAATATCCTCAACCGTTACCTACAAGCACTATAAATTCCCAAAAACTAGATCGGAAAAAAGTATGTAAAAAATAAAAAAGTGAAGAAATAATTTGCATAGTTAGGATTCCTTACTATATTTGTGTCAGCAATATTGCTGAATTAATTAAAAACAAAAATTATGAGTAAATCAATTTTTTATCACGCAGGATGTCCAGTATGTATAAGTGCAGAACACGACATTTTAAATCTTATTAATCATTCAGATGTAGAAATTGTAAACTTTGCAGATGATAAATCTCGAATAGATGAAGCCGAGAAAGTTGGCGTAAAGTCGGTTCCAGCATTAGTAACTCCAAATGGAAACGTCCTTCACATCAATTTTGGAGCATCTATGGAAGATGTTAAAGGTTAAAAAATTTTCATCACATAGTTAGGAGTCCTATTTATAAAAGAGCTCCTAACTATATAAATTTTAAAAAATGAAAGTATCTGTTTGGGACACCTATGTAAAAAGACAAGATGGACTAATTATGCATTTTGATATTCTTGTTAATAGTAAAATAACAGATCACGTCAAAATTTTAGATTTTGGTAGAGCGTATTTGAAAAGCAAACCATTTAATAGTGATGAATTAACCTCAAAAGAATGTCTGTTCTGTCATATTGAAAGTGCATCAAGAACCGTTCTAACAGAAATTGAAACAAAAGATTACGCCATAATTGAAATGGAAAATTGTAATTAATTTGCTTAAAATAATTAGGATTACTAACTTTACTGACTGAATATCATATTTAGCAGGTATTTTATCAATGAACAAAAGTGTTTTCAATATCGAATTTCAACAAAGAAGTCTCACCAGTAAAATTGTTGTTGGTTTGGAACGTATTTCAGAAGTATTTAAGGTTTTACTTTGGGAACATGCAAAAGTTATAGGTTTAAGTCCTATTCAAATTCAAATACTAATTTTTATCGCTTATCATAAATCCGAGCTTTGTAATGTTAGCCATTTGGCGAAGGAATTTAATATTACCAAACCAACAGTAAGTGATGCTATTCGAATTTTGGATAAAAAGAAATATATTATTAAAGATAATTCGCTATCCGATAGTCGGAGTTATTCGATTTTATTATCTGATTTAGGCAGAAAAACAGTTGCAGAAACTGAAAATTTTGCAAGCCCAATAGAAACTCAACTTGAAAAACTTGAAAAATCAGATTTAGAAAGTGTATTCAAAACATTGAGCCATTTAATTTATCAATTAAATGATAATGGAATGTTAACTGTTCAGCGCACTTGTTTTGGCTGTAAATTCTATGATAAATCTGGAAATAAAAGTTACTGTAACCTTATGGAAAAAGAGTTGTTAACTTCTGACATTCGGTTGGATTGTAATGAATATGAAGAGAAGCTTACTGGGGATAATACCTAAAAATAATTAGAATCAACGTGTAACAGTAAAGTTAGAGACTCAAAATTCACCACTTTTCACATACAAGACCTTACCTGCAAGCTAGAAAAACAGAATTGAATCAAGAAATTAAAATTGAAATTGAAAAAACTGTTGCAGAGAAATATCCAAACGTTCCAAATATCGATTGGGAAACATTTAAAGAATGGTACATGAAATAAACTGTATACAACAATAAAAACTTATTCAAACAGGAGTCAACTACTCTTAATTAATCCTCAATTGAGGTAATAAAATACCTTGATCCATTAAGAAAAATCTGGGAATATGAACCCTCTTTCATTTTTAAATATTGCCGACTCGAAGAACCATTCAAATAATTAAAATCAATAAAAATGCCGTTGTGATCCTCTTTGATTTTCCAATTACCAGAATCATCTTTAGAACCAGCATATGAAAAATCTGAATCATAATCTGAACTAGAATAAGAAGATTCATTATAAAATAAAAACTGACCATTACTATATAATGTATAAGTCATTTTTTGTGTTGAGTTATCGCCAGTATCATAATAAACCAATTTTTGATTAGTCAGTTTTTTTTGCCATTGTTTAAGAGATTCACTTTCCACTGGTTTTGTGAATTTTACAGAATTTGCAATTTTTTTTGCCGCCGCTATATAGGAGGAATTGAATTGGTTTTGTTGTGTGTAAGCCATTATTGTTACCCCTCCCCCATAAGGCGAGAATAATGAGATAATTGCGGCCTTTGCACTAACGCCATCAATCCAACCTGAAAAGGTTCCTAATAAACCGTTGTTTCCATAATTTTCAACCTGTTGTGAAGGCATAAGCAGCATATTATCTTCCTGAATTCCTTCAGTTTGAGCAAGTAATTTAATCTGATTGATATCATTATAATCATGTGGTAAAATTACAATTGCACTGATTTTGTCATCAGATTGGAAAAAGTGAATATAATTTTCAAGCAATTGATATTCCCATCCATTTGGACCTTTAAACTGATATCCAGCTATTGGAAAAGACCGCAGACTTGGGTTAAGACTGATTATTAACTTACTACCTTCATTTTGTTCAGATTCCTGTATGGCTTGTTTAGAGGCAGACACATCCAATACTTGATTTTGAACCTTTGGTTGATAAATTAGACGCAACCTAATGCTTTCAGTTTTAACACTGTATGTATTCCCATCAAAAATGATATCAAACGAACCTTCTTGATTATTATAAGGGTAAATACCTGAAAGTTGACTGCTATCTACCAAAGTGGCTTTAACGGGATAATTCTGATCAAAAACATTATAATTGCCAGTATAATCTTCATTTATTGTAATGGTAATTCCTGTCAGCGTATTGGTATAAGTTCCCACAAATAATTTGTTTTGACTGAAGGTAGAATACGTTATTAAACAAGTTAATAATAGTATAGCAGACTTAACTGGTGGTGCTGTCATAACATAAAAGTATTAGCATTAATGTTGATTATTACTTTGTTGAGACACACAATAAAATCAGACATTTAAAGGTAATAAATTATTTCATAGCATTTTCTTGACTTTAATTTTTCCAACTCACATAAACAAACGAAACCACTAACATCCTCACCGTTCAAAAAAATCAAGTTTATGCTTTGCATTTATCAATTCTTCTTCCAACCGTGCAATACGTTCTAACAAATTAAAAATCACATCAATACCTTCTAGATTGACCTTGAGATCATTAGCAAGACTCAATATTTGTTCAAGTTTTCCAAGTTGAGTAGAATCAATGTGAATATCACCATCAACCTCATGAACCTCTATGAGATCCTGTTCAATGATTGCGCTAAAAAATGCTACCTCCACCTCATAAACTGCTGAGAGATCGATAATGGTTATTAAATCAGACTTTGTCATTTTCAATATTTCTTAATTCTTCAAATAATTTTCTCTCTCTGGGAGTTAGTGTAGTGGGCAATTTAACCTGATAAGTAATGTAAAGATCTCCGAATTGATTTGATTTTTTGTACCTCGCAAACCCTTTGCCTTTTAATTTCACTTTTGTGCCATTTTGAGTGCCCGGTTTCACTTTCAATTTAACTTTTCCATTAAAGGTTTTTGTCATAATTTCACCACCTAGAATGGCTGTATAAAAATCTAATTCCTCGACACAATGCAAATCGTCATTATCTCTCCTAAATTTAGTGTTATTTCTAATAATAAAGGTAAGGTATAAATCACCAGCTGGACCACCATTCATTCCCGGTTCTCCTTTTCCCTTTATCTTTATAGATTGTCCATTCTTTACACCAGCCGGAATGGTTAGTCGAATACTTTTATTATTGACTGTTAAAGTTTGATTTTGAGGAAAATACGCATCTTCAATATTCAACTCAAGTTCAGCTCGGTAATCCTGCCCCTTAAATTTCCGGGTTCTGTTTTCTCCTGCCCCACTAAATTCACTTCCGAACATTGAACTGAAAAAATCTGAAAAATCCCCTTCACTAAATTGCGCTGATCTTTGTGAAGATCGTTGTCTTGCATTTTGCTGCTTAGCTTTTTCAAATTCTTCAGAATGTTTCCAGTTCTCGCCATAGTCGTCATACTTTTTACGATTTTCTGGATTGCTTAAGACTTCATTTGCCTCGTTTATTTCCTTAAATTTTAATTCAGCATTTTTATCATTTGGATTTAGGTCAGGATGATACTTTCGAGCTAATTTTCTATAGGCTTTTTTTATTGCATTTTCATCCGAATTTTTCGGAACTCCCAATATCTGATAGTAATCTATAAAGGCCATTTAGCTGTTTTTAATTCTAGAACTGAATCCCCAATTCGAGGCAGTAAAATATGTTCAACTGGTTGTTCTTAATTTTCCATTTTTGGAACCTGATTGATGTATGTAAAGTTACTCAAGACTAAATACAACAAAAATGATGAAAATCATCTAGGAACCTGATAATACAGAATGATCTAATCGCTTTTTCTTCTCAATTTAGCATCAATAAATTGAGATTGTCTAAAAAAGAAAAGAATCTTTATCAATCAGGATGAAATTTTATAATTAATTGACATATGGAATACACTATTAAAGCAAATTCATTATCAAAAAATTCTGGTTTTATTTACATTAAGCAATCAGAAGTTGAATTTGGAATTGTGTCCGAATCTGCCAAAATTTTAGCAAATCCTGCCGAAATACTGTTGGGGGCCTTGTCATCTTGTATTCTAAAAAATGTTGAGCGTTTTTCTACTTTTATGCACTTTGATTACTCAAGTGCCGATATAATAATTACAGCAACACGTGTAGACAAGCCTCCTCGAATGGACAAAATTAATTATGAACTAACAATTTACAGAGAAGACAGTAATTTGAATATTAATTTGTTGAAAAAAAATATTGAAAAGTTCGGTACAATATTCAATACCCTAAATGCATCTTGTCAAATCTCTGGTGAAATTAAAGTAATTTCTAAGAAATAATGAATTGAATTATAACCTAATAAGTTATTCTAATATCTAAGTAAGCGTTGGTTTCAGAATACAAAAAATTTAGACTTCATCTAAAAATTCAAAAATAACGATTTGATATTAAACACATAATCTAGGCTCAAGACATCTGATTCTAAGTTGATGAAAAATAATATAATTAAAAGAATCAACCTTGGAAAAACATGTTGCATATCCCAAATACCTTTTAAAAAACCAAAACCAATAGTCACCATCATAAGATTAATACCAATTATAATCATAACAATTGGTGTAAAAAGCCCTAGAATCAGCAATAGCCCACCTATTAGCTGAATATATGTAGAAAAATAAACAGAAATTTTTGAAAACCAATCAGGAATTTTTCTTTCTCTAGTTCCTTCTAATACAGTTCTACAAGTTTCGTTTATACCAATGCGGACCAAGATTTCATACGATTGAAAAAAAAGCAGTGCACCAAGTATCACTCTGATCATAAATGGCAAAAATTGTTCTAAATACATAGTTTAAGCTTTAGAATACAAAGTTAAATTAACCTTTGTCACTAAAGACTAATAATACTCATGCGAAAGAATGAATTTAATCATTTTGAAGGATTAGTAAATCAGCCAATCATTGCTACTTAGCCAGATACACCGTTTTTCGATTCACAAATTCTAGTATCCCATCTTTAGCTAATTCTCTACCGTACCCAGAGTATTTAGTTCCACCGAAAGGTAATCTTGGATCAGATTTCACCAGTTCATTAATAAAATAAGCCCCATCACTTACTTCAGAGGCCATTTTCAATGCCATCTCTGTATTTGTCGTGCATATTGTAACACCTAAACCGTAACGAGATTGTTCTGACAACCTAAATGCTTCGTTGATGTCTTTTGCTTTAATCATTGCGGCTAATGGACCAAACGTTTCTTCTTTAAAAGCAGGCATCTCTGCGGTCACATTTCCTAAAACGGTTGGTTGGTGGTAAGCATTGTTTTGTTCACCTCCTAACAATAGTTCAGCCCCTTGAGAAATAGAATCTTTAACTTGTCGCTGCAATTGATCAGCCAAGTCTTTTCGCGCTAATGGGCCAACTTGAGTTGTTTCATTTTTGGGATCTGCTGAAACTAGTTTATCAACTGCTTCAGTAAATTTACTCACAAACTCGTCATATATTCCTTCTAAAAGGATGAAACGCTTAGCCGCAATACAGCTTTGTCCACAGTTTAACATTCGAGCAACTAATGCCTTTTGAACTGCTTTATCGATATCCGCATCTTCCCAAACTATAAAAGCATTATTGCCGCCAAGCTCTAAAAGTGTTTTTTTAATATACTTTCCTGCAATGGCTGCCACTGCTGACCCAGCACCTTCACTACCTGTTAAGGTAATGGCTTGGACGGCGTCATGAGCGATAATCTGCTCAGTTGTGTCGTGGTGTACAATTAGATTTTGGAATACCCCTTCCGGAAATCCTGCTTTTGTAAACACCTCTTCAATTTGTTTTGCACAGCCAAAAACATTAGGAGCGTGCTTAAGAAGACCTGTGTTTCCAGCAATCAGAGTTGGTGCTGCAAAACGAAATACTTGCCAAAATGGAAAATTCCAAGGCATAATTGCAAATACAGCACCGATCGGGTCATGTCTGACGAAACTCTTTTTCGCATCAGTTTCTATGATTTCATCCGTTAAAAATTCAACTGCATTTTCGGCATAATAATCGCAAACCCAAGCACATTTTGTTATTTCACCTCTTGATTCAGAAATTGGTTTACCCATTTCTAACGTAATCATTAGCGCGTACGCCTCAATATTATCACGTAAAACCTGACCAGCCCTAACCATTAAGGCTGCCCGTTCTGCTATTGGAACCTTTTTCCATGTCTCAAATGCAGTTTGTGATTTCGCTAGTTTACCATCAAGCTCTGCTGTTGTCAACCCCGTGTATGAACCTACCTCTTCACCATTGTACGGATTAATGCTTTTAAATTCCATAATTTTTTATAAAATGTCGTTTATTTTGAATTTATAAGTACTTACTTGATGTTGTACCTTTTTTTTATTGCTGCCTTTGAAATGCCATTTCTTTTATTTTTCCCAAATCCTTGTCCCAATTTGAACCAGTATTCCGCCAGGATTTCCCTTGATTTACTATCCAGTTCAATTTTCTTTTCAAGAGGTGATTCTAATTTAGAATTTTCATCTTTTTTAATTTTTGAGTCCCCCCATATTAAGTTTTCCTCCGGAACTAATTTGTTAGACTCAGAAGGAATTTTTGTAAAAGCATAATGATGAGTTGATTCTACTGGTAGGTTATCGAAGTTAATTAATGTACTTCCCTCATTAAAATTATCAAATGATTGTTGGACATCTACCCCAAGCCAACGTAAATGGGCAATTCCAGTTAACGGACGATAATCAACCGTGTACAATGTGCCAAAACCTTCGCTAAAACGTCTATTATATAGCGGCTTATTTAAGAATGCATCAGCCAATGTATTGGCATCTATTTCCTCTTGATCTAACAGGCCACTTATAAACGCTGATCGCTCAATTGTTTGATTATGAGCAGCGTTTTCATGCCAATCCACCTCAACTTGGTGATTGGTTGCAAAAGCAGCATCAGTCACAACAGGGCTGCGATCTGGAGATAAAAAAACAGTTTTAAAAATCCCACTTTTATCTACAACAGTGACATTATATGCCATATGGCACGGAATGCGTTTCAGGGCTTTAACAGCTTCTTTTACATTACTGCAAAATTCAAGGATATAACGCATAATAAAAGGGATTCCAAAACCTTCACCGACAATTTCTCTCCCCCCAAATGTCAGTGAAATGGCCAACCCATCCTCATTCATTCCATCCAATACACCAATAAGGCAATCGCTGATGGCTATAACTTTTTTTCCATTCCAAGAACTTAATAAAAGCGTCCCTTCTATTAAATCAGGATGATAATCATAGTTTCTAACCAATTGAATTTCATTTTTAACTAAAACGGCTTGTGCACAACCTGAAACATAAGCAGGAGGTTGAAAACCAGTAAGAAATCTTTCAACCGTTGAATTTGCGTTTACTAGTTTACAGACCTTATGATATAATGGCAACATTTCAGGCATATACTTTTTTAAAGCAGCTTGAGACGTTTCTATATCAGGAAAACCTACCGATTTTGAGGATTCTATCCAATCATTATAGGACGGCCAATAGCAACTGAATAATTCTTTAAATTTTAAACCAGGTTCACCTAATTCGGAAATACAATCAAATTGTAGTTTCATGAATAATTATAATCAATTTTATGGCGTCAAAGATACGGATTTAAACAATTCTAAACCGCATGAAAAATCATGCAGTTTAGAATAATTCTCATTAAAAGGTTTCTCTATTTTTATCTTATTTCATCAAACTACCTGAAAGTAATACTTGTGGTCTTTTATCTTCAAGCAAGGTAGAACTATATTTTCCTTGAATTGATTTAATCCAGTTTTTGGCACGTGGTGTCAATTCAAAGTCATCATTCATCATCCGTCCTCTACTTACTAAAATGCCCATATCAGCTCCTTCATACAAATAATCTCCCTCACGTGTGATTCGCATGAAGAACGCCTCATTTTCACTTTCAACTGCTCTTCTATGTGTGTCCATACGATCAAATTGGATATGACCCGTATCAAACATTTTCCAGATTCCAGATCGAGGTGCTTCTGTTACAAATTCAACAGTATCTTTTGTGTGTTTAACGATCAGCTGACTCCAACTGTCGGTATTTTCTTGTTTTGCCCAACGTTTATTGAGTGCCTTCACATTTAATTTATATTCAATATTCATCCATTCCAATATATGGAACATGAATAATGGCGCATCAGCCAATGCAAAAACGGCATGATTCGTAATTGAACTTGCCCCAGTAACACGAGGGTTCAATTCTCCTAAATAAATTTCACCGTTATCTTGATCAATCAAAAAATCTAATTCAAAATAGCCTTTATATCCTTCTTTTCGCAATTGATTTCCAAAAAGTTGCGTGTATTCAGTCGCTTTTTTTCGAATATCTGGTGTAAATGCATCTGGATAAATTTCATTACCACACCAACCACCTTTATAAGGAGTTAGTTCTTTAAATCCAACCAATTCCGTCATTAAGGGTGCTACAATAGTTCCATGACGAGTCACACAAGCTTCTACGGCAGAACCTTTGCAGTTAATACGCTTCATTATTTTTACCTCTTTCTCCTTTTCAATCTCCTTTTTATATTTTTTATAATCATCTTCATTTTCGATAAAGAAAGTCGTATGCCCTGAATCCCCGAATGGCGTTTGAATGACTAACTCATTCCCTAAATGCTTTGATATTTTCTTCAAATCAGCATAATCTTTTACACGGGATAATACATAAGGAACACAGGCCACACCAGCTTTTTCAGCTATTCTATTAGTGTTTACTTTGTTATCCATGAAAGTCCGCATTTTGGCAGACGGGAACATGACCTCAAGGCCTAGTTTTTTTGCTAGTTTTTCTGTTTTTTCATCAAACATTAGGAACATCACTTTCCCTGCTTTATTTCCTTTGGTTCGTGCTTTTAAGTGGTCTTGAACTTCGGGATGCTGCAGCAAATAATTATTAATATCCTCAATACTTTCAAACTCATCATGTGGAATTTCTTCTTTTGGAGAAAACACATTGGGATGCAACCCATCAAAACATTCGATATAGGTGATGTATTTAAAACCTTTAATCCATTCATCTGCTCCTAACAAGTTAAAATTAGTTGCACTTATAAAATAGATTGGTGTTTCATTTTTATGAAAATAGCGTCTGATATCTGCGATTCCATTCAATTCTGTTGCTGTCTTTTTTTTCTTACTCATAAGATCTGATTTTGAATTTTTTTAATTAATATTTTTCATTCTGCCGCTCATTGCGCCAATTGACGTCATTGTTTTTTGTCTATCAAGAACTTGTTCCTTAAATACACGCAATCCAAGATCGGAACGATATCCATGAATTTCTGCAACGTCAAGCGCTTGCATAAAGGCAATTATCTCTTCGCTTACCACTTGTCCAGGAACAAGAATTGGAAACCCTGGAGGATATGGAATTACAAATGATGAGGCAACAAGAATTTTTCCAGTTTTCATTACTTTATCACACTCATTTAATGGAATGTACTCATAATTATCTTCATTATAGGCAAGAAAATATGCTTCTCTTAAATTCCCCCCTGGAACACCAGGAACTGCTTGAAAAGAATGGTGAAAATGACTAAAATCTGGCAAGGGTGGCACGTCTTTCGTTAAAGATACAATTCGATTTAAGTGAATTTCATGTTCCCGCTTATTGAGCGACTCAATTTCTCGGTCCAACTCATCAGCTATTTTTAACAATACATTAGTGAGATAAGTAATACTCCCTCTAGTTGTACCAATATTAGTCATGAAAAGCACAGTATTTCTAGAAGTTTTATTGATTTGGATATTGAATTTATCCATCAAATATTTGTTCTTAAAAGTATCTCCATCAACACCTGTGCGACCAATATGTAGTGTAATTTTTGTAGGGTCTAGAACGAATTCATCATTTTCCCAAGCATCTTCCATACGATTCCAACCTGCTTTTGGACCATAATATTCTACCATTCCTGTTTGTCGATATTGATCAGGAATAAAATCATGTACAGTAAGTACATCAAAATATTTGTTAAGCTGAGTGTTATCAATGATTTTAGCTCTAAGTACCATTGCCAATTCAATACTTTTTTCTACCAATTCAAACCCTTCAAACTGTACTTGTCGCCTTCCAACATCAAGTGAAGCTAACATTTGATAATTTGGGGAAGTAGAAGTGTGTGTCATGTATGCCTCAAGGAAAGTGCTCTCACTTTTTCTACGAAAATCTTCATCATAAATATGAATCATAGAACCTTGCCTAAAACTACTTAAAGTTTTATGGGTACTTTGTGTTGAATACACTCTAATTCTCACTTCATCAGGATTAGGAAGAAGTGAGATTTCATCTGCCTTCAGTGATTTAATATGTTGGGCATATTCTTTTTTATATGCTAAACTCTGATACCGCTCTTGTAATTTTTTAGCCGTAAACATTCCAGTCCGTTGCTTGTAAGTGTACGTAAATCCAGCAAAAGCAAACCAAGCCTCATCCCATAAGAAAATCATATCTGGTTTAATCGCAAGAATTTCTTGCATAACTCTTTCTACGTTATAAACCATTCCATCAAATGTACAATTAGTCAATAAGAGCATTTTTACATTATCTAATCGACCTGCAGATTTTAAATGCAGTAATTTATCTTTAATATGCTTGATAGGAACCGCACCATACATTGAATATTTCTCAATTGGATAAGAGTCCAAATAGACTGGATAAGCTCCAGCCAAAACTAGTCCATAGTGATGCGATTTATGACAATCTCGGTCAATTAACACAACATCTCCTGGTTGCACTAAGGCCTGCATTACAATTTTGTTGGCAGTTGACGTTCCGTTTGTTACAAAAAATGTATGCTGAGAGCCATAAGCATCTCTAGCCATTTCTTGTGCCTTTTTTAAGGGACCTGTTGGTTGCAATAAAGAATCTAATCCACCAGTAGTTGCAGACGTTTCAGCCAAAAACATATTCCGTCCATAAAAATCACCAAAATCATTTATCCATCTCGATTTAAAAACGGAGTTTCCTCTTGAAATTGGCATAGCATGAAAGACCCCAGTGGGCTTTTGACTGTATTCTTTTAAAGCTGTAAAAAAAGGTGTTTCATATCGTTCTGTGATCCCTCGTTTAATAGTCAAATGAATTTCTTGTAGATCTTCCATACGATAGAAAATTCTTCTGAAAGTTTTAAGTGTGGAATCTTGCAAATCGGACAAAGCAGAATCAGTTACATAATATGTATCCAATTCAGGGCGGAATTTTCTTGCTAAATCTCCAATGATTGGACCCAATGACTTTTCAGGATTGTCACTCAGATCTATGTTTAAAATGTTCTGAATATATGGCTTGATTAAATCGGAAATACTATTTGAACGAAAGGGTGGTGCATATCGAATAACTAAAGCCTGGATATTGTAATTGAAAGCAAGTGTTATAAGTGCATCTTGAAGAGAACGTTGGACTACAACCCCGTATGTAAATTGGTCATTAGGATCTCGCAATTCTTTAATTTTTTGTTTTAAGTCGAATTCATCTTTTTCCGACATGTCTTCAACAAACAATACTTCAAAATAATTCTTGCGTAAACTTACTGGCTTCTCATGTGCTTCAACGACCTCCATATTATTCACATCTTCCGGCAAAAATTCAGGTCGACTGCGATAGGATTCACTCACTAACTCTCTTGTTATGTCAACCACATTGTTAGCCAATGCAGTATATTCCTGTCTTTTTAAAGAATTATCCAAATTTGTTAATCTCGTTGACCCTGGGAAGGCAAAATAACACTCAACACCCATTAATTCTTTGATTAATGTTTTACTGGCTTGAATGCACGTTTTTTCTTTTGCAGACCCTTTCTCGGAATGCGCCAATTTATTGGTTTCATTTTTTAAATCATTCCAATAATCAACTCGTAGTTGACCTATATTATAATATGGTGCGCTGAGCTGTTTTTTTTTTGGCATAATTTAGTTTTTCGAGTGTATAGCAAGTTTATTACCTTCAGAATCAATAAAAATAGCAAAATAACCATCTTGTTTATTGATTAAGGTTTTGGTCATAACAATTCGACCACCTGCTTCTTCTACTTTATTTAAAACATTATTGAGATCGTTACCACCATTCAAGTATACTAAGGGACCATTTTCATTTGGATTAGATCCAGGTCCAGCAACAATTGCACCTCCAATACCTCCATTTGCTGGAAAAAAAGCCATTGTATGAAGATTACTAGACGTGGTTTCCATTTGAATACCGTAAATGTGATTGTAAAATCCAACAGCTTGTTCAAAATTGATGGCTGGAATTTCAAACCAGCTCACAAAATCTTTCAGTTTTGTTGCTTTACTTTTTCTATTTGATGTAGATCCCATAGTTTAATTATTTGATTACTTTTTCAGTATAGATGGTGTTATTATGCTCTGAAGTCAACTTTACCTCTTCAATTGTTAACTCCGCTAATTTTTCCATTTTTGTTGGCTTGATAAGTGGACCAAGAGATTCTAAGTAAGGTAGTTTTGCGTCTTTTTGGTAAATCGAAAAGTCACCAATATTGTCTCTAAAACTTTTCAACGGTTGACCCAATCTTAAAACACCTAATTCTCTACTTCTACGAACACGAGCAATATCTAATTCAAGCGGAAAAATTTCCTCTATTTGACCAGATTCATGAATAACTCTACCATCCGGTCCACAAACAATTGAACGACCACTTCCGCCAGTATCTAACCCATTTACATCAAAGAAAAAGCATTGATTAACGGCTGCCATTGCACGCACCATGGACAGCTCAATGTCTCTATCAATCGTACCTGTTAGAGTAGGGTGAATAATTACTTCTGCTCCCATTACTGCTAACGTTCTAGTGGTTTCAGGAAACCACATATCATAACATATCGATACGCCAAAACGACAAACATCAGGGACATCAAAAGTGCAAAACTCGTTTCCAGCTGTTACACCAACTTCATATGGGTAAAACGGAAACATTTTACTATATCGAGTCACAATTTCTCCTTCAGGGTTAATGACAGAGGCTGTATTGTAAATCTTCCCATCACGTTTTTCAAAAATTGACCCTGGCAATAACCAAATGCCGTGTTTTTTAGCTAAGTCTTGCATTTCTTGCTCAAATTTACAAGGCAGTTCTTGCGCAGTGTATGTCAATGGTCCGAATGCACACAATTCACTAAAAACAATCATATTTACCCAAGGGTAGAGGTTCATTGTTATGTTTATTTTGAGCTTCATGAGCTCAACGTTTGGGGCAACTGCCGAAACTTTCATTTGTATACCTGCTATCGCAAAAGGTTTCATAAGTTTATTTTGTTAATTTTTTGATTTCTTCTTCAATGATATCTAACCCATGATTTAATTGCTCATTTGTGATCACAAGTGGGCATAAAACTCTAATAACATTTTTGTAAGTTCCAGCACTTAATAACACCAACCCTTTTTCAGAACAGCCCTTTACGATAGCTGCGCATAATTCTCCGTCCGGTTGTCTTGGATCATTGTTTTTTACAAACTCAACCCCGATCATTGCTCCTAGCCCTCTAACATCACCTATTTCATGGTGGTTATTCTGCATCTGAAGAAATCGAGCTCGAATAATATTTCCGACCTCAACTCCTCGAGCATTAAGATCAATATCCTTCATAAATTGAATGGTTGCGAGTGCAGCAACACAACTTAATGGATTACCAATATAGGTCCCGCCAATTGTACCACCCACAGCAGCATCCATAATATGAGCCTTGCCAACTACAGCTCCAATTGGCATGCCAGAACCCATTGATTTTGCATAGGTGCTAATGTCAGGAGTAATGCCATAATGTTGCCAACTTGCCCATTTTCCAGTTCTTGCAAATCCACTTTGAACTTCATCAAAAATTAACATGATTCCATGATCGTCACAAAATTCACGTAAACCCTCAAGGTATTTAGGGGGTGCAGCAATAAATCCACCTTCTCCTTGAACAGGTTCAATGATTATTGCGGCTAAATTATTTGGATCAACTAAATTACGTCCGCTTTCTCTTAGCCGTTTCAATTCCCAATTGATAAATTCATTTATTTCTTTTCCTGCTCCATACCTATAGAAATTTGGAAAAGGTAGTCTATAAACCTCAGGAGCGAAAGGTCCACAACCAATTTTATAGTTTATCTTACTAGTCAAAGTCATTGCCATCATGGTACGACCATGAAAAGCACCTGTAAAACACAAAACCCCTTGTTTACCTGTGGCTTGTCGTGCAATTTTAATAGCATTTTCAACGGCTTCAGCCCCAGTACTAACTAGCATTGATTTCGTTTTTTCGCCATGTGGCAAAATCTCTGCCAATTTTTCGCAAAGTTCTATATATGGTTCATAAGTAACCACATTAAAACTGGTGTGAATATATTTTGCAGCTTGATCTTGGATAGCCTTAACAACTGGTTCTGGACAATGACCAGCATTAACCACACCTATTCCTCCAGCAAAATCAATCAATTCATTACCGTTTACATCAACAATTGTAGCTCCCTTCGCGTGAGAAACAGTTGCCGTATTGAACACACCCACACCATTTGCGACTGTGTTTTTTCTTCGTTCTAAAAGTTCTTCTGATTTAGTTTGATTCATTATCATTATTAAATTCTTATTGTTTGAGTTGAGACACAAAATTCTTAAAAAGTAACACAAAATTTATATTGCTAATTTTCAACTAGAAAGCTCTACAATTGAAAGGATAATTAATCTTTGATTCCTTAAATTTTTGATTACTTGAAATTCGAATTCACGCTCGCTATACGTCAATGCAATTTAGAAACAAATCATTAAAAAGTATGAAAAATTTAAAGAAATGTTGACATAACATATCAAATACTTGATAACGATAAACTTGTCAATTGAAAATAACCTGGTTGAAAGGCTTAAATAGCTGAATGAAAGCGGATGTAAATCCCACGAAGACGTTTTCTTGCTCGTAGTAATCGCATTTTCAATGCCGCAATTGATTCAACACTTAAAATATACCTTATCTGTTCTAAATCCATTCCCTCTAAATACTTTAATACAAGGATGGCTTTATCTTCAGGTTTCAAAAGCTCTAGCAATAATGTTAAACGTTCTTTTTGAAGATCCATAATTTGAAAAACCTCTTCTTCATTAGATTCATCTGGAATATCCAATAAGGTTTCCCAATCGTCAAATTTTATTCTTTTGTTGTCGCGTAAATAATTAACGCAATGATTGTAGGTAATGGCGTAGAGCCATGTACTGTATTTCGCTTTTCCACGATAAGTTTTTATGGCATTTAATGCTTTAATTAAGATATCTTGAGTTTGATCCTCAGCAACTGCCACACGGTTGGTCATAGTCATACATTTAGAAAAAACTTTTTCACGATAACGATCATGAAGTATTTCAAAGTATTGCTTTTCTCCTTTTGTAATTAGTTTCACTATTTCTTCATCCTCCAAATCTTCAACCTCCTTTTTTGTCATATTTGGTAAATTTACTAATTACCCAAATTATATCAAAGTAAGTGATTGGTATATCATGAATAGGTCTTTTCTAATAATCAGTTATTTTTTTAGATGTCAATTCCAACCCCTTCAGGCAACCATTTCTGCTTTTCCATAGTATAGGCAAGAACAAGAAATGGCTAAAAGCGAATCATCATGAAAAAGACCTTATTTACCTGTTTTATAATTTTCAGTTTCATTCATGAAACTAAGGCACAAACCACCTTTGAAAAGACCTATGGTACAGGTGCTTTTGAAGAAGCTAAATCAGTAAGACAAACGCCTGATGGTGGTTATATCATTGGCGGCACTAACTTGGTTAAAGTTGATGATTTAGGCTTAGTTGAATGGATCAAACCCTATCCTTCCCTATTTGCAAACCCAACAACTGATGGTGGTTATATTCTTGTTGATAGCAATTCGCCGATCGTCACATTTACTAAAGTAGATGCCATTGGTGATTTGTTATGGCAAACTTTCTTTAGCGGTGGTGTTTGGGCGAATGAGGGTAATTATATTGAAGAAGTTAATGATGGTGGATACATAGTTGCAGGTCGCTTTCAGAGTGTGACTGGTTCTGGTATGATGTTGTTAAAATTAAATTCTATGGGTCAAGAGCAATGGCGGAGAACATTTTCAGAAATCACCTCAGCAGGATTTAATGATGGTTTTTCAGTTCAACAAACCATGGACAATGGATTTATTATAGCTGGTCGAACCAATATTGACTATTATGAGCCAACAAGTCATGAAGATGTATATGTTGTAAAAACTGATAGCATAGGAAACTTAGAGTGGCAGCGTTTTTTTGGTGGCATAAATGATGATTCAGGATTTTCCGTAAGGCAGGATAATGTGGGTAATTATTATATTGCAGGTATTACACATAGTTTTGGAATTGGGGTTGGCTCAAATATGTATTTGATAAAATTGAATCCATCTGGAGACTCCTTGTGGACACAAACTTATGGCGGTAATTTTGAAGAATCAGCAACTGGTCTCTGGACAACCAATGATGGTGGTTGTATTTTAACAGGTAGCTCTAACTCCTTTTCCAATGGTGATTTTGACGGCTATATAGTTAAAACAGATGCCAATGGAGACGTCCTTTGGACTAAAAATTATGGCGGAACCGGAATTGAAGTTGCCAATTCAGTTCAACAAACTTCAGACAACGGCTATGCAATAGTGGGTTATACAAATAGTATGGGTGCTGGAGATTTTGACATGTTTTTATTAAAAACGGATTCATTAGGAAATATTCAAACAAATCTTGGTTCTGAAGAACAGTTTAATTCTGTTAATCAGTTAGAGGTTTATCCTAATCCAAGTAATGGGATCTTTTCTATTGAGTCTGAATTAATGATTTCATCTTTAAAAATTATCACCGTTTCTGGAGAAATTATTTATTCAGCATCTGTAAATGCCAATAAAGCTTTGGTCGATTTAAGTCAATTATCAAGTGGGATCTATTTTTACCAAGCTACAATCGGTGATACCAAAATGCAACAATCTGGAAGAGTGATTTTAGAATAATATTGAATTCTCTTTAAACTAATTCTTATACTTTAGATGTTTTCCATTTCCCTTTTGAGAACAACCACACCGTAAATACACCAGCTAAAGACTCTGTCACAAGAACTGCCCAAAAGACACCTGAATGTTCCCAATTATAGTGAATCGCTAATAAATAAGACAATGGGATTTGAATCAACCAAAAGAAAATAATATTAATCCACGTTGGTGTTTTTGTATCTCCCGCTCCATTAAATGCCTGAACCGCAACCATCCACCAACCGTAAATAAAGTAGGAATAAGACAAGATTCGTAACCATTCTGAACCAATTTTAATGACTTCTGGCTCATCAGTAAAAATCTTCATTAAATTTTCGCAAAAGAAGAAATAACATAGTGATACACCGATTAAAAATATCATATTGTATAAACCTATTTTCCACACGGCTGATTCTGCTCTCTCAGGATGATCTGCACCTAAATTTTGCCCAACCAATGTTGCTGCCGCATTTGACAAACCCCATGCAGGCATCAGTGTAAACATTATTAATCGGATAACAATAGTTGATGCAGCAACAGCTTCAACACCTATATCTGAAAGAATTCGAATTAAGAATATCCAAGCGGTCATTGAAACTAGCATTTGTCCTATACCTCCTAATGAAGTTTTGAATATATGCCACATGATTTTAAAATCTAAGACCAGTTGACTTGTCACAATTTTAATATGTTTCCCTCCCTTAAATAAGATCCACAATTGAATCAAGACACCACAACCTCTTCCGATATTGGTTGCTATGGCGGCTCCTTCTATTCCAAATGCAGGAATGAATCCCCAACCAAAAATTAAGATAGGATCTAAAACAATATTGATAGAATTAGCGATAATTAAGACCCTCATGGCGATCGCCGCATCTCCTGCTCCTCTATAAATAGCATTGATTACAAATATGAATACAATAACTGCGTTGCCACCCAACATCCATTGCGTATAGCGGTAACCGTGTTCTATGCTCCAAGCATCTCCCCCCATCAATGACAACAATTCTTTTGAATAGAAGATTCCCAGCACTGTAAATGGTAATGAAGCAATTAAAGCCAATATAATAGCTTGAACCCCAGCTAGGCCAGCCTCTTCTTTCTTCTTTTCTCCTATTCTTCTTGAAATAATAGCAGTAATCGCCATAGAAAGGCCCATAGCAACTGAATACAATAAAAACATAAAGGTCTCAGTTAACCCAACAGAAGCTATCGCAGACGAACCCAATTTTCCCACAAAAATCATATCAACAACGGCAAAAATAGATTCCATTGCTAACTCTAGAATCATAGGAACGGCCAACAAAAAAATGGCTTTATTTAATTTTATCTTCGTGTAATCAGCTTCGGTACCACTTAAGGCATCTATAAGATCATTCCAGATACTCTTTCGGGTAGGTCGAGTGGATTTAACATCAGAATTTAATTTGTTCTCTTCAGTCATTATGTAGTTTTTCCGTTCATTAAATATCCTTTCAAAAGTAATAATTTTCTAATTGGATAAATTTTATCAGTTGTTATTAAAACTTTCTACATTTTCTGTTTCAATTCTTGACAATTCCTTCAACGATCCTTTTTCAAACAGTTCAGGAAGAGATTGAAGGGGTGTTCCAATAGGTGCCTCATAATTAATATAGTCTTGAAAAATAATGCCATCAATACTCCTGACATTATAGGCTGCCCTAAACCGGACACCTCCATTATTAGTATGGTAACTATACGCAAAATAGTCAATTAAATTTGTCGCAGCATTTATCCAATATAAAAACTCATCATCATGGTCTTCTCCTCCCCCTTCTTGGTCAAATGCTATTTTCAAAGTTTTATAGTTTTTACCATTGAGATTGATATCCTCAAGCTCTAAAACATTTACTGCTGGATCTCCTAATTTATGTGGTAAGGTTGTAAAATAAATTACAGAGTTCAGTGAATTGGCGTATTTATCAGACTCTATTTTAGATAGATCTTGCAAAGTATCATTGATAAACCGTTTAAATTCTCCATTCTCCAATACATCATAATACTGATCATTTTCAACTACCTTTCCAAGTGTATATTTGAAATAGGGTCCATTATTTTTAAACGTATATGTCTTATCTCTAAACTCAAATGAATAACCAGCAGTATCATAGAGCGAACCACCATGTGCCTTAATTGTTGATTCCAGTAACTCTTCGGCTTTAGTTAAACTTTGGATTTTACTTGAATCTAATGGTATATCACCTGCAGAAGAGCAACTTGTAATAATAATTCCAATCGCACAATATAATATGATAAGATGTTTCATTTTTAAGTCAAATTATTAATAATTTGTCGTTTAAGATCTTGAAAAATTACATCATTGTGTTCCTTCTTTAGATTTCAATTATTTACTAAATATCAAACAAGTCTAATTGTCCGTCTGTTGATGGTCGACGGAACAAGTCCTTTCTCAGCGAAGTTCGCTTGGGATTAGGAAAATATTTGTGCTTTGCCAATTTCAGTTGTCTTCTAATATTAAGAGCATAGGTACCATCACCTTTCATTCTTGACCCAAAATTAGAGCTACCTGTTCTGCCGCTATGTATTTCCTTCAGTTGATTCAACACTTTATCTTTTCGATCTGGAAAATACCGTTCTACCCAGGCCGAAAAAATTTGTTCATTTGGTCCCATTAACCGCACAACATGAGCATGAAAAGTATTTGCCCCCAGTTCTGAAACGGCTTGTGCAATTGATATAATTTCATGATCATTCAAGGCTGGTATAATTGGTGCTGCCATTACATTTACCGGAACATCAATTTTGACCAATTTTTCGATTAAATCCAATTTCCTGTGGCTCGTTGCAGTTCTGGGTTCAAGCTTTCGTCTCAACCCTTCATTAAGTGTTGTAATACTTAAATTAACACTGATTAATTTTAACTTAGAAAGTTCTTCGATAATGTCTAGATCTCGATTCATTAAGGCATTTTTTGTAATGATCCCCACTGGATGTCGAAATTCTAAAAATATTTCCAATAGCTGTCTAGTAATTTGAAATTCTTTTTCACATGGCTGATAGCAGTCAGTATTTCCAGACAATATAATTGGTTTGACTTCCCATTTTTTATTTTGTAATGTTTGTCGCAAAAGTTCAGGTGCATTTTTCTTGACTAGAATAACTTTCTCAAAATCCATTCCAGCGCTATAACCCCAATACTCATGAGTGGGCCTAGCATAGCAATATGTGCAACCATGTTCGCAACCTTGATATGGGTTTAAAGAATAATCCATTCCAACATCAGAACTTGTAACTTTATTCACAATCGTTTTAGGGAAAATCTCAATGTATTTTGTTGTGTTAGACTCATATTGAGGCACGTCCACTCCATCTTGTTCTTCATTTAAATAAGTATGCTTATCAAATTTATTCTTTGGATTGAAATTAGCCCCTCGACCTGAAAAATGAGATTTGGATTCTTCTGACATGAAACAAAAATCCGATTTATTAATCAATATTGACTACTTTTTCGTCATTTTATTTATTAACAATACAGCTACTCAATTCAAATCTCAAAATTTCTTCGAAACAGATTTTTAACTATATTGCATTGAAACAAATAATTATTGAGCTTTTTATCAACTCATTACATAATACAGAGAATTAACATATGCTTTATCGACTTTTTAAATGGCTTTTTTTTCTAACCAATAAAGCGTATTTCCGGTCCATATACATTAAGGGTAAATCAAAAGTACCTAAAAAAGGATCTGTCATTTTTGCGGCCAACCACCCAAGTGCTTTTATGGATCCTATTCTTTTGGGAGTTGAAATTAAAAGACCTCTATATTTTTTAGCACGAGGTGATGTATTTAAAAATGGATTACTGAATCGTATTTTCAATATGCTTCACATGATTCCAGTTTATAAACCTGATCAATCTCCTGATGAGGTTCACAAAAATGAGTTGATTTTTGAGAAATGCTTTGACCATTTAGGTAAGCAAAATACGATTATGATTTTTCCTGAGGGTACGAGTAAAACGGAGAGAAGACTTAGGCCTATCAAAACAGGGTTAGCAAGAATAGCACTAGGTGCGGAAGAAAGGAATAATTATAAACTTGGGGTTGTTATTATTCCAATTGGAATCAATTATTCAAATCCTCATTATTTCAAAAGTGATGTTTTCGTCAATTTTGGTGACCCTATTTCGGTTTCAGATTTTTTTAGCTCTTACCAAACAGATCAAAAAGCGGGCGTAATAGCACTTACCGAACGGGTAAAATCTGAGCTTGAAAAGAGCATCATTATTATTGAAGATGAGCGACTCGATCAAATCATCAAGCAAATAGAGATTCTATATCGTAGCAAACTAAGAGAAGAAAAAACAAGCAGGGAAAAAGGTCAACAAGATTTTTATTTGTCTAAAGATATTGTTGAAGCTGTTGAATATTTTGCAAGACAAACACCTGAAAGACTAGAAGATTTTGAGCAAAAAATTACCCTCTATTTGAAACGATTAAAGCGACTAAAAATTAGAGATACTCAGATCAGAACTTCCCAAATCACTTTAAATCTACTATGGCAAACGTTATACTTCAGCATTGGTTTTCCATTTTTTTTATATGGTTTAATTACCAATTTTTTTCCTTTTAAAGTTGCCGAGCTCTTATCGAATAAAATTAAAATTAGAGAAGACTTTGTCGGTTCTGTGAAATTAGGGTCTGGTCTTGTGGCATTTTTATTACTCTACATAGGCGAAACAATAATCTTTGCTCAGTTTTTTGATCTGTTCTGGAGTTTGATTTTTCTTGTTAGCCTGTATCCAGCAGGATTGTTTACAGCAAACTATTTTAAAACGTATTATCAATTCAGAGGAACGATAAAATACCTTCGTATTTTTATGAAAAAGAGTAATCTAATTACCGACTTAAAATCTATCCGACAGGAATTGGTGAATGAGTTAGAGCAAGCTAAGAAAGAATTTCTTGAACAGCGAGAAGCGTGATCACATTATTGTCCTCGTCAATTAATAGAACTGCAGGTAAATTCTATGTATGTACTAAAATATTTGCTACTTGACAAGCATTTATTTGGTAACTATTATCGCATTTTAATGTAAATGAATTCTTTTTATAATAAGATGCTAAAGCAGGTTTTGACAAGAATTTAATTTCTACTTTATGATAACATTGAATCAAAGCCTCAAGCTTAAATGAAACCGAAGAGGCCGCAAAACGACCTTTAGTTTGTCTAGAAAGAATTGTAATTTTATCTGGATTATGATGATCAAATAATTCAAACATTTCTTTTTGAAAATGCTGCAATTCCAAGTTGTTTTTATCATCATTAATACTAATATATTTAGTCTTTCCTGTTAAATTCGTAATATTATCCTGTCCATCTTTTTCGAGGATATAAAAAATAGCTCTCTTTTTATCTATTTCTATTCCGATAACTTTCATGTGATCTCATTTTTATTTATTAATCAACTCTCAGTACTTTAATCTTCTAATTTAATTAGTGCTAAGCCCAAAGCAGTATGCATATTATAATCAAAGCAACTGACATGTGAATTAATTCTGCCAAGTAATTTTTCAATCTCTAAATATGTTTTCTCTAAACTAGAATAATACCATTTCCATTTTGGTTCAGAAATGTTGATGTGATTCTCTTTGGCCCATACCAAAAAGTCAGGGCTGTCTTTATATGTTTCTAGCGAAGACAATATTAGATAAAATCCCAAAATAGGTTTTTGTGGGTTGAAGTCTTTGTATTCATCATCAACATAAATTTCCCAAAACTGTTTATTGATTTTCAATTTCACCCAAAGTGCATCATGTGATTCATTATAAGACAGTACCTTAATTTTTATAGAAAAATCCTTGAAATACTGTTTTAATTGCTCTATTTCCGAGAATGAAATGATCGATTTGTTTTCCATTTTAATGCCTAAACCTAATAAAGATATAATCTTATGATGACTTTGACTAAAGTTAGATATAATTGTCTTATCAGATGCAAACAACAGGAAAAACCCTTAAGAAAAAATAGGGTTTTTCTGGGTTGACTTTTACGTTAAATTTCCTAACCTTTTATGCATAATTATACTAATTAACAAACCTATAGTATCTGTTTGAATGGAAACAGCGGAACTTGCGAGATACATAAAAATAAATATTTGTTGCAAAAATCAATTTTAATAGGTGCCATTCTTAGCATAATTTTAGTAAAAATTTAATCATTACTTATTTCATAAATCCCTAATATTCATGACAACACTTAGTGAAATTATTAGAAAGACGTTTGATCAGGACGTTCAACAAGCCGTAATAGAAGATTTAATCTATATTAAATTTCATTCAAAAATTGATAAAGCCATTGGTTTAATCAATAAATGTTTGTGGCAATTACATGATGATGAATCCTCGCAAGTTAAATTTGAACACATTTTAGTAAGTTTATACTTGAATGGATTACAATTTCACCGCATATCAAGCAAGCGAATAAAACAAATATTTGAATCATATTTATTGCCTGTTTTAAGAAGTTTATATATTGAAACAATTCTATCTATTCCAGCAAACAAACGGATTCAATTTCTAATGAATATAGAAATTTTGATCAAAGATTTTGCACTGGTTTTTAACCTCAGGTATATTTATTACGGTAGTATTTATAGGCTAAATAACTTTTTCATTTTGCATGAATTGGAAAAAATAAATAATAATGATAGAATTTATTCTAGTAGTTATTATCAGAGAATACCTGGATTTGTTTGGAATTCTCAATCTGAAAGCTCCTTTAATAATTTCTTAAAAATAATAGATGAATTAGATATTTGTGATCCAAAACGATTTATAAAGTTATTTGATAACCCAAAGCAAAAATTAGATATAAAATTAAACCCATCTGACCCTGATTTTATTTTACAATTTTTGTGTTGTCTAAAAGAATCAAAATTAATTTCATACTACAATACAAGAGGGTTTTACCAAGTCCTTAGAACGCATATTAAAGATTTTGACACCATATTTTTAAAAAATAGAAAACCACAGCGTCGCGTCGATACAGTCAAAAACTTGGTAACATGGCCTATCAACCGAAATCGCATTGATAAGTCATTCAGACGTTTACTATAAAATATGTCATCTGCTCTGTCATCTGCTCTGTCAATGACAAAAGACACATTTTAAACTATTGTTACTTATCTATATTACAATTATGGATCAGTCGATAGATTTCAGGACCTTAATTACAGGGATCATTTCTTCAATAGGAGAATCACAATACGAAATGGATAGAAATTCTATCCAAACAGCGGTGAAATTATTAGAAAATGGTTTAACTGATCAAATGGGATTGACAGCAAGATGGTATGCTATTCCTGAAGCAGATTTGGTCATTAAGATGTTATTGGAGATCTCTAAAGAAAGAGAATTAAAATCACAAATGATGGATGCTGCATATACATCAAAGTATAATGTCGACACCTCATTGTCAAGTGACTTTAATCTAAAAGTTAAACGGGTTCCAGTTGATGAAAATTTAAACTTAACTGTCCGAAATGAAAATCAAATTATTGCTAAAGTATCTAGAATCAGAAATGTAGCCAAATTACTTCACAAATTTGACAATTGTTTTTTAAATGCTTTTTTTCAAGCGCATCAGAATGACAAATCTTATACAGGAGGGTATTGGTACATTGAAGTACTCCATCCGCCTGAATTAAAAAGCAAGCAATCATCAGGTCTTATTTTAAGTGCATTACTCATTATTGATGATGAAACAGATGATATTATTATTGCTATTTATTACGAATGAAAACAAAAGATAATATTTATAGAGGACTTAAAATAGAAAGGTTGACTGTAGTCCAACCTTTAACTCCAATTAACCAAATTCAAAAAATTAGTAAATTGGAGATTGGTAAGATATCAACCGGTAAAGCTAAGCCTACACTATCTGAACTTTTAACTGCTTATCAACAGATTTTAAGAGGTATAGTATCTGGCAATGATCAACGTGCAATCCATCAGCTTGAAGTCAATGAATTTGAAATTGACATGACAATAGGTCTGGGTGGTTTTCAGAATAATGAATTGAATTTAAAACTATGAGTGATAAAAGTTTTGATGAATTAGAAAATGAAGTTTCAAGTCTAAGAAGCCTGATTATGGATTTATATAATGAATTAAAAAATTCAAATACATCTCCCGCTAAGGTTAATGGTGTTGCAATTAAAACCAGTGATTTGATGAATGGTTTTCAAAACTCAATGGCAAAAGCAATCAAAACTGAAACATTAAATGGCAGCGAGTCTGAAAACATTAAAGACTATATTATCAGAGACCTAGAAGTAGAGTTTGCTGTGCCAATTATAGCTGAGCGAGGAGAAGAAGAACCTATACTGATGTTACCAAATATCAAAAACGTAACCGAAGAATCTCCATTAGTAAAACTAAAATTTAAAATCACCAATATTCCAGAATCAGAATCATGAAACATTACTTGAATCAAAAACCAGAAAACAAATCACTTATCAGTCAAACTGGTGAGTCAAATACTGGTTATTTAGGTGATATAATTCGAGAGATCGGTTTATCATTATCCAAAAGTCAAGAGTTGTTGGACGAAAACTGGATTACCGCTCAACGTGAACGTCTGAAAGCATTATTGGAAAATCAAGATTTAGTATTACCATCTTCTTCCTCGTTTGTAATTCCAGAAGCGAATCTAGAATTAGGCATGGAGATCAACGGGAAATATGACAGTTCTGGGAAATTTAAGATTCAAACCAAACCCCATAATGCTGAAACGAGTAGTAAATCATCCTTAGTTCAAAGTGTATCTTCCAAGGTGGCCTTAAAATTTGTAATGATTCCTGAAGATACGCCTCAGAATAAAAAAACACATCTTGAAAATCAATCTGAATTAACTAATTCAGCTGTTATTGACTTAGCCAAACAAAGTATTTTAGCCAATAATGCCAAAGAGAGCAAACCTAAAATCAATCATACAAGGCTCGTTTCAAAATATATTCAAGACTCAAGAAAATGGCATATCAATGCCTTTGAGGGGACAGAAAATATTGCATTATTAATTATTGACGACACAACAGCTGAGCAAATAGGTCCAATATTACTGCTTTCTGAAAATTTTAGAACCAAGGAAAATACTGATGAATTATCGAATCCGATTATATTAAGCGTTAATAAATTGAACGCCGTTTCTGGTGACACTATTATTGTTACTGGAGAAAATTTAGGCGCTTTAAATATAAACGATACTGAAGTTACCATAAATGGTCAAAAAGTAAATTTATTGGAAGTCTCTTTCGAAAAAATTAGTTTTAAAATCAGTCCTGATTTAACTAGTGGTCACATTCAGGTTCAAACTCCAGAGGGTTATTTTAAATTCAATTCTAAATTAATAATCAATGCTACACCATTAAGTTTTGTTAGTGATTCGGGTTATGGTTATTTTAATTTAGAAAATAACTTAGGGTCGTTAATTAAAATCAGTGGTGAAAATATTGAATCAAATACGAAATTGAAATTTACTAATGGAGCTATTGCAGATGTTACTAATACTGACGTAAGAATTGCAGAATTTAGAGTGCCTTTAAATGCAAAATCAGGCCAGGTTAGTTTTTTAACAAACGATCATGAAATTAAAATGGAAGGTTTATTCTATTTGCGTCCATTTATTAAAGATGTGTACCCTAAAGAAGCACGGAAAGATGAAATGATTAAACTCACTGGCAATCATTTCTCTAATACTAATAGGGTCAAAATTGGTGATAATATATTTGAATTAAGTAACATATCTGCAGACCATAAAGTACAATCTATAAAATCCGATCAAACCTTGTTGATTAAAATTCCTGGACGCGCAGGTGACGGTCGACTCATGATTGAAAGCCATCAAAGGTGGTGGGACACTTCAGTTTTCTTTTATCAAGTACCAAAGATTGAAAAAATGCCTGACTACCTAATTGTCGGACAGAATGCTAAAATATATGGTTCTGGTTTTGGCAAAACGCATCAAGGTTTATATTTAGAATTTGAAAAAAATGAATTCGTTTCAATAATTGAAAGCACCTTTGTTTCAGATGACAATAATCTTGCAGAACAATATTTAGGATTTAAAGTTCGGGATCATTTAATTTCTGATAAAGTAAGATTAATCAGGTCAGACATTGCAGATGAGAACAATTATGATGCAACGACCACATTATGGAAGCGGAAAATTTTCGTTTTTAAAAAAGGCACTCAATTGTCAGACATCAAATGGTGTAAATCAAACTGGGATCAATTGGATCAATTCTGGCAATTGACAAACTTAACCTTAACCTCCCAAAAAGTCCTTAAAGCTAGGGAAGAGAGTAATGAACTTAAATTTAGTCAGCACTTATCAACCTTATTCTCATTTTACGGAGAGTTTTACGCCATCAAAAACTTAAATTTTAAGTTAAAATTGTTGGATCAGAACAAAACCTTTGCTGGGACATTAAATATAAACATTAACCCTAGTGAAGTTAAAATAAAACTGACTGACCTTTCTAATCAATTTCTTGACTATAATATCCCTTTAATAGATTCTATTGATGAGCAAATTGATCAAATGATTGTACAATTCCATTGTACTAACGAAAAATTTGTATTTCAGGTTAATGAGACAATAAGTCAAATTGATTTGGAAAATGACACATCACCATTACAGACTATAATTTCACAATACCTTACCTTATCAACTGCTATTGACTTCTCCCTTGACACAAATGTGGGGGCATTCATTGGGTCAATAGTATTGAGTTCAAACCCTACATTATCAATCCCAAAGTATTCTAAAACAAATTGGGATTTTGAAGTTACCGAACTGCAAAATACAGTAGCTTCCTATACGCTTGAAGATTTAAAGTCATTTCCAACCACAGAAACCAAAACATTTACAGTGTTTGGGACTGGTTTTACAGCCTATTCAACAGTGATGATTAATGAAACATCTTGCTTAACCACATTCAACCAAAAAGCTCCAAATCAGTTGACGGTATCTATGCCGGGCTCTGCTCAAAACGGTGAACTTGTTGTAATTGATTATTTTGACACTTCAATCCAGTCAAATCCAATTGCATTTAAAATAATTCAAGGAGCTAGCATAGATTCTGTTTCTCCAAGACAAGTTTCTTCAGGTAATACAATCATCATTCGAGGGAATCACCTCACTGACAATGGGATTCCTCAAGTGTATATTGAAAAATTCGGCCCGCTTAAAATCAAGGAAATTACAGATGATGTTATTGAAATCATTGCTCCTAAAATTACACTCATCAATGGTGTCATCAGTTTGAAATATGGAGATCTGGATCGTTCCATCTCACCCAATTTAATTGATATTAGTGCCTTAAATAATTATGATTTATTACAAGAAGCGCCTCAAGCCAATTGGATTGTCCCAGTAGATTTTCAATATCCAACGGTACTTAACTTTGGATCGGTGACTGATAGACAACAAAGACTTGGATCAGTTGACTTTAAATACAATGTAACCTTAGATAGTGGAGAAGAATTTAAGAAATCATTGACATTAACTTGTCCCGCAAGTGAATACCATTATTTGGAAGGTAGGTTTGAAGATTTCTATATACCTAAAGGGTCAGAATTTATTTTTCAATTTGGATTTCCTGTTGAAGCCAGACAAACTGATGGGATCAAATTTTCTGTCTTTTTAGAACTTAAAACAAAACATATTAATATAATTGACCGTGTGTTCAGAGGTTATGGAGAATCACTTTCTGATTTAAAATTTAAATCTCAAGAGACTCATCCAAAAGGAACATTGGTCATAAGAGTTGAACCCGGTTCATCTGGATATGATGACCATTTAGCGCTTGTAAAAGCAGAAATGCAATTTACCCATATTGAAGATGGTTGGACTTGGTTATTTGGTTCTGAACATACGAATCGATTAACAATTCCTGGCATTCAAGGAGAATCAAGTATTGATAATAGACCTGGTTCAAGAAGTTTCCCCGCAGTTTGGCAAGATTTGCAAGGCCAAATATGGTTGTTTGGTGGAAAAGGTAATGATGTTAACCCAAGGACTGGTCGATTAAATGATTTGTGGAAATTTGACGGCGACCAATGGACATGGGAAGACGGCTTAATCAGTAAAAATGGCTTTGCTAAATTTAGTGAAGCACAAGGTGAAGTTACTACACCTGGCGCAAGATATGCTTCAGCCTATTGGCAAGATGAAAAAGGTGTATTTTGGCTCTTCGGTGGTCATGGTTATCATGAATCAGGACGTCAAAGGTGCCTCAATGACTTATGGAAATATGAAGACGGCAATTGGACCATGATGTCTATTAGTAAAAATTGGAAAACAAATGGTGCTCATGGCCTATATGGCTCTGAAGGCCTGTTATTAGACCATCAGAAAAACGAGATCAGCACAAAATACTGGCCATTAACAAGAAGTCACAGTTCATTTTTCTATGATGAGAACACCAATCTATTCTGGTTATTTGGTGGACAATATACTGAACCCAATGATGAATTTTTCATCTCCGATTTATGGACGTTTGATGGACAAGATTGGACCCTAATGCATGGTGATGATACACAAAATTATGAGCCTGCCATCAAAATGATAAGACCATCAGCTCGGACTGGTGCATCTATTTGGGTTGACAAAAAAGGTATTTTATGGCTCTTTGGTGGTACAGGATTTTTGAATAAAAATTCAAGAACACTCAATGACTTATGGCAATTCAAAAAAGGCAGTAATAATAAATGGTCATGGACAAGAATAAGTGCGCCACAATTAAACCTGCATGATAATTTTTATAAAGAAATTGGCATTCCAGGTCCACGTTCGCATGCTTCAATTTGGAAAGATAAAAATGATACCATTTGGTTATTCGGTGGAGAGGGCTCAAATACTGATCTCAAGACAACAGCTCCTCTTAATGACTTATGGAAATTTGAAAATAACTCATGGGAATTTGTTAAAGGGCCAATAGAAGAACGTGATATGGGAGACCTTTCAGCTCCAAAAATCCCTTACCCTGACAGTTGGCCTTCAGCCAGATTTGGATGTGCGACATGGCAAAGCCCCGCTGGCTGGTTGATGCTATTTGGAGGAAAAGGATATGGGGAATCAGAAACAGGAAGAAAATCATTGGGAAGATTGCAACAAATGTGGCAGTTCTCTCCAGAAATAGACAATACATAAATTAATAATTTAAACGAATAGTTATGGCAAATAATGCAGGCACAGAAGCCAAAAATGTAGCTGGTGCTTTAACCAGTATGAGTATCCAGGAAATGATCTCTGGTTTAGCAATTGGAATTGCTGAAGGACAAATGAAATTAGATGAGGCATGCATGAAAATAGCACAATTCATGGGCGATTCTCAAATTGACTTTGGTAAAAAACCAGGATCAAATTTATCTGATCAAGTCAGTTTAATGGAATTGGGTTTTACACCAAATTTTTATCAATTTGTTGATACCATTTTGGAAATCAAAGTTGCTATTTCTTCTCAGTTTGAAGAAACAAGGGGCTTTGACACTTCAGTATCTTCTATTCAATCTGATGAGCATCAAGACCAACAATCTTATGAAGCAAACAGAAACAGCAGTAACTCTGGCGGCGGATCAAGTTGGGGTTATCGTGGTGGTGTAAATTGGGGCCGACGAGGTGTGAATTGGGGATACGGCGCAAGGAGTAATAATTATAACTATGCCAATTCCAATACAAATCAAGCCAAATCATCTTCTTCCAATAAAAGAAAAACATTAAATGCAACAACAGTAGATGCTAAATACGCATCAACTTATAACTATTCTGTTGAGGCCTGTTCTTCTATAAAAACCAAAATTGTACCCGTTCCTCCACCAGAAGTTTTTGAAGAAATTATTAGAGGTAAACTCCAAGAACGCCGTGAGTGGGAAGAACTAATGAATAATCAATATGATGTGGGGAGTGTAATCCCTGAAATTAAATCTAAAATCGTCTATATCACAGAAGGTGAAGACAGTTATAAAGGATTAGGAGGTCAACTCACCTTGAGTGATATTGAAAATGTTCAGGAGATAAAAAACCAGTTGGATTTATTGAATGAAAAATATGCAGGTATAACAACAGGACATTGGGCTTCATTAAGAGGCAGTGTGACTTTGAGAGAACAATGCGACAATGCATTAGACAGTGCCATGACTCATGGACAATTATGGTTAGAGGCTTATGTCAATGAAGAAACGGACATTGATAATGATGCAAGACAAACTGCCATAAAAACTGGCCTAAGTACACTTTCAGAAAAATTAGACAATGTCATGGACTTACTTTCTGATGATGTAAAAGGTGCTTTGACTTTTGAAGCAGAATCAAAAGCATCTCCATCAGATAATAAATAATAACACAAATTAAATCTAAATTAATATGTCACAAGTAGATATTGCAAAAGAAACTAGAAAAGTTGGTAATGCAATTGCAAGCGTTAGGATTGACCAAATGATTGTAAATATGGCCCGTGGAATTGCTGAAGGTCAATTCATGTTGGATCAGCAAGCCATCAAAAACCTTAAAATTATGGGGGTTCCTGATATGGTCTCGATAGGAAATGAAAAATTATCCATGTTAGAAGCTGGATTTGTCCCTTCATTTTATCAATTTGTAGATACCATTCTCGAATTAAAGATTGAAGTCAAGATTAGAGAAGAAAAGAAATCTTCTACTGCCACCAAAGAATCAAAGAGTGGATCAGTTACCGCTAATGCCTCTGCAAAATGGGGCTGGGGAAGCGCAAGCGTCAGTGCTACTGGTGCCTATTCAAAAACCATTGATGCCAAACACAGTCAAACGTTTAGCCAAGATCTCTCCGCACAGAGTTTAATGCGGACAAAATTGGTGCCCGTCCCTGCCCCTGAGCCATTATTGGAACGGATAACAATAGTATTGGAAGATTATAAAGCAAGATTAGAAGATAGTAGGAAGAAAATTGAAGAAGATATGAAAGATAAAGATCCAAAAGATATCAAGGCCGCTGTTGATGCTTTAAAAGAATCTGCCATGGCTGAAATGTTGGAAAGTTTATCAATCACTGACTGATGAATCCCGTATTTAAATCAATAAAAAATCGGTTTATGCCAAGCACTCCCCGTTTAGACAAAGTAGTCAAAATGCTAGTGGTATTGAAGAAAGGTGTTAAACCAATAGCGCCAAAGCCTGGCCTAAAAGAAGATGAGATGATGGTAGATTATGGGCAATTTGAATTACCTCTAGAAGAATATCTACCTCATCAAAACGATCCATTTAATATTGAAAAAATGAAAAAATGACCAACTCGAGACAGAATAATTCAGAAACGCCTTCTGTTTCAATTGAAGAAGCACTTCAGCTTTATCTGGCTGCTGCCTTACCGCAGGGTATGCCTGATGACATTGACCCTGAATTATTACTGAGTAGACTTAAGGCCTATATTGCTAAAGACCGTCCAGACTGGGATCAAAAATTTTTAAAGGAAGCCGATTTGACACCTCAGTCTATTCAAACCAGTTATTCAAAAATTAAAGATGCTATTGTCCAACAAGCCTTAAAGGATGACATCCCTACTGACCCTGAGGAATTGTATTTATATGAACGGCGAAAAGAAGCACGTGCTAATAGATTAGCAAAAATAGAAGAGGCAAAAGCTTCAGAAAAGCAGGTTGCCCTTGTTCAAAACATTTTGCAGCAAAAAAAGGAAAGAGATGAAGACAAGAAGGCACAACAGATTGCCTTTTTACAAAATGAGCTTAAAAAGCAACTGGCCTTAGTACTTCAAAAATCACCAAATAAACGTCATCAATTATCACATGACAATCAAACTATATCTACTGAGGAAACTACTGAGAAGCCAGCTTCAAATTTATCTTTGGAAACCTTGTCTGACTTAAGTACTAGCTATCCTCAAGAAAAAATTGAGGGTTGGAATAAAGTTAAATGGAGTCCGACAAAAAGTTTAATTAATAAGCAGGTATTCAAGCAATCCGATCTATCTGATAACCAAAAGGACAAATTGGTTGCCCTAGATACGTTTCATGAAATGAGAAAGCAGAATATGTCTAAACGTTCTGATATTATCAAACCACTTCAATTAAAAAAAACCACTTATTCAATCCATAAATCGAAAAAGAAAGACAAGGAAAAAGAAAGGCAACCTAATTATTTTAAAAATGACCTCAACTCTACAATGAACAACAGTATTGCAAATCATTTCGAAAAATCGGTTCAAAATAGAGATGTAATAAATTTTAGTAATTCACCCTCAGATAAAACAAAATCATCTGAATTCAACTCAACTCTTTCTAAAACAGATCAAGTTATTCTTGATGTAGAAAAAAAATCTTCAAAAAGTCTTATGAATATATCATTTGATAACAATAGCCTATCTCTTGATTTAAACTCTAAACAATTACAAATGAATGTAGAATGATCACCAATGCGATAAATACTGACCTAAATCAAAGCACTTTGGAAAAAGAATTGTTGACCATTCAAAACAAGATAAATGGGTCTAACAATTACTATTTTCGAGAAAAGTATATTGACCGTTGTAGTTTCGATCCCTTTTATATCATTAGAATCAAAACGGATTTAAGTGCGTTGGGTGATGACTTATTGGATGAACCTCTATTTTCTACTCCACAACAATATATTAAAATGAAGCATATCTGTCGTCAGTCAGAGGAAGGGAATGGCAATTATTGGAAAATGATATCTGGTGTACAATTAAATCAGAGAATAGACCGCTTTTTGGACATGTATTCAAATAATTATCTCCAGCCAGCAGGTCTTCGAATTGGTAAATTTAATCGCACAGAACCTCATTCAAAATTTAAAGGTAAACGCTATTTGTATGAGATTAGTACACCTTGGAAAACCCTTACAGGGCTAGGCCCTACCAGCATGACTGGTTTATTAACTGATGGTGCAATTCGTGGACAGATTACAGATTTTCATGGTAAAAGCGTTGAAGGCATTGAAGTACAATTGGTGATGCCAAACGAAACCATTACAAGACAAACAGAAGCTGGTGGTTTATTTTGGTTTGCTAGAATCCCAAAAGGAAAATACAAATTACGTCTCCCCCATTATTCTGGGCATATTCACTTGTTTAATGAATCTTTTGGTGAATTAAAAGGAGAAATTCGATTCATTAACGACAATACAACAAATCAGTCTGTTGAATTGGAAGCACCAGACGGCACTATATTCATTACTAAAACAGATCAGTCTGGACAATTAGCGCCTTTAAAACTACCAGCTTTTAAATACACGATTCGTATTCCAAATCACTTATTTAAATTGAGCATTCGATTAGAAGGCAATACCATTATTTCAGGACTATTGAAAAAGATGGATGGACAAATTATTTCAGAAGCAAAAATTCTATTATTAAAACAAGGATTAGTAATTGCCAAAAGGGTCAGTACAAGTTCAGGCAACTTCCGTTTTGAACTCTCAGAAGCTGGTCCCTATACTTTAAAAGTACCCGGTTATAGTTTATTTGCTAAGAAAATTAAAGGTGCAACATTGAAAGGCAATATCAAAGATTTGTTAAAACCCATAACCCTAGAATTAATTGCCAATGATAGTGTTATATCACATACACAAACGAATTCAAATGGTTACTTTTCTTTTACCGGTCTGACCAAGGGTAATTTTAAAATCCGTTCACAACATGCAGATTTAAGATTGGATCAACAGTACGAATTGAAAGGTAATATTTCAGGCACAGTAAAAGATGAGCATGATGAATTAATGACTTCATGTGTGATTCAATTATTTGATGAAGATCAAAAACTAATTGCGACAACAACCTCTGACAGTTCAGGAAAAATTGCATTTGAGACTATTCCTATTGGGAAATACACTATAAAATCTTCTGGCCTAATATTTCAATGCGACCAACATTACCCTTTACTTGGTAAAATTAAAGGGCTGTTAATTAATGATGCTGGTAAAATTCTTAAAACTCAAGAAATTCAATTGTTTCAGGACGGAAAAAACATTGTAAATACAAAAACGAATGCTGAAGGTTATTTTGAAATAGAGGATATCCCAGAAGGAAATTATACAATAAGATATTCAGAACATAGCCTCAAACGCTCAAAATAATAAGATGATGGCAAAGGAATTTCAAGAAGAAATAGCAATAGAGGTCAAAGCAGGACAAACTGTAGTATTGGATATTACGGCTAAAAAAGGTTTACCTACGCCAATTAACCCTTCTGCAAGTGATCTTGGTGCAGTAAAATTAATCGTATTTGATGAAAATGAAATGCCATTAGACATTAAGGAAGCTTATTTAATTAACGAAGCCAAAACTGGCTATTATATTGTTAATAACACAGAAAAGACAGGTGAACTAGAATTGGAAGGCATTGTGCCTGGGGAGTTTGAAATGGTATTGGAGAAGCCAGAAGGGATGAAGGTTTTGGCTGCTGGGGTAGATAAATTAGCTGCGCCACCGCCGCCTACACCAACTCAATCTTTTGCCGAATTATTATTATCATTAATAGGCCCTTATAAAAAATTCACATCTAAAAACGACACTCCAAAATACAATACTGACGCAAATTGCTTTATTGAAGTGAAACACTTATTAGACTTAGCAGCATTAAAGAAGTATAAGAAGGTGCTCACACCTCCTGTTAAAAAGAAAGCAAATGGTGATTCGGAGATAGAAACATTTCGTTATGAAGCTTACCGAGAACTATCAAAAGGGAATTCTATCTATCGTCCAGGGTTTGATAAATATGTAAAAGCTACCAATAAAAATGTCCAATTCGAAGATGTCAATAAAAGAGGGATTCCAGGGGCACTTGTGCTTGAATATGGTGCAGAATTATTAACAAATGATACTATCTGGGGATTAAATGGCAAAGCCATTAAAATTAAGTCTGGTGCAGTTATTCAAGGTTGGGAAACTTGGCCAGATGGCTCATCATTTATTTTTAACGGATGGGAGGAAAAAGGTGAAAAAATGAAGGTTATTCACACATTTTATGGTGATGATAAAAGATATCATTTTAATATCCGTCAAATAATGGTACAGACAAAATATACTGAATGGAATGCTGTAAATCCAGATCCATTAATTAAATGATAATACCATGAAAATCACCATAAAAAAATCCAAAAAAACCATTGCCCCAATAAAAACTAAAGGAGGCAAAATAACGCATACTGGGATTTATCCTAGGCAAGAACCCATTGGTTGGAGCAGATTGTATATGCATTTATGGTATCAGGCCGCTAAAGAGAAACCAAATTCAACCTCTGAACAAAAAGAAAGTTGGGTTCTTGAAACATTAGACATTATTAATTTTAATTATCGAAAATTATCATTGAGCAAAAAACCAGAAATCAATGCAAAGGCGAAAATGATTAAAATCAATCCTTCAATTATTTCACATGATGACGTAAAGCAAATTATTGGTTCAATAAAACCTGGATATCTGGGTAAGCCTTTTATTGAATTTGATCCAAATTTAAGGGACAAAAATGATGACGATTGGTTTTATGCTAACAATAAATATAAAAAATTCTTCCCTGCACCAATTAAAGAAACAGAAGATAATAAAGCCGAGTTTAAAGGTTGGTGGAAATCAATAGATCACATAAGAATTAAAGATGGATTTAAATTTGAGAAATATATATCAAATAAAACATCTTTTATTGGACTATCGAATTCAATTGCAACCTATAATTCCCACCCAAAAAATAATATTACATTTTATAATAATGCAAGTGATGACGAAACTGGTACTTCAGGAGCTTTTAGAGATATCTATACGTCAATTAAACAAGCCAAACACCTCATATTTATTGCCGATTGGACCTTCCATCCTTATATGAAGTTACTTCATAATAAGGACAAATCACAAGACCAAAGCATTGGTCATTTACTTTTAGATTGGGCGCATCAAAATAAAGATGGACAAGTGGCTATCCACACATGGGATCATACAAACATTGCGGCTTTAGATCCACAAAATGACTACGGATTAGATCATCTAAAAAGAATAAATTCAGTCAACTTTGAATACAATTTTCCAAACAATCTATTGTGGCGTGCCAGTTCAAGAACAGGTACGGGTTGGTCTCATCATCAAAAATTTGTCGTTTTAGACTATGATGCAGGTAATGGAAAAAGAGCTTTTAAGGCTTTTATCGGTGGGTTGGACTTAACCCAAGGTCGCTTCGATTGGCATGAACATCCCATATTAAAGGGTGATCCTTTGTGTGCTGAGTTCCATAGAACAACTAATAAGTTGGTAGAAGAATATGACGAAGACCTAGAAATAACCATTGAATTAGAACCAGAAGTTGACGACTGGTACAATGCTGAATTCAATTCAAAAAGTAACCGGAAAGAAATCCTTCGCCAACCTTGGCGAGACATTCATTGTTGCATTGATGGACCTTCAGCACATGATGTCATGCGAGAGTTTGTTGGTCGTTGGAATTTGGATCCTGCTTCATTTGATGCCATGGGACATGACGATAAGGAACATATCCAACTCGTTCAAAAAGCATTTAAATCAACTTTTGATTCAAAAATATTTATTCAACAGTGGGATTCTAATTATTACAAAGGTGATTTTCAAGCGCAATTAGTCCGTTCTATGCCTAAAGAGCATTGGGGCAGCGAACAAATTGTATTCACACCAGATAAAAGTGGCAATGCCTCTAAGGAATTTCAATGGGGAATTGCCGATCAGGAGAAAGAAAAAAGTATTCAAGAAGCTTACATCCAGATGATCAATAAAGCTGAAAAATTCATTTATATCGAATCTCAATATTTTATTGGTTCAGATATATATTGGCATTACTCACCTGATGGAAGTGGGTATAAAAAAGGGGCTAATAATAAAATTCCAGAATGCTTGATCAATAAAATTCTTCAAAAAGCAAAAGCTGAGGAGGCATTTCATGTCTATTTAATACTGCCTATGTTTCCTGAAGGAGACCCGGCTTCAAGTCCAATGCAAGGCATAAGGGATTTACAATGGAATACGATATCTTATCTTGTGAGATCTGTTAAAAAAGCAGGATATGATTGGAGAAAATACTTCACATTTGGCTATTTTGCGAATTGGCACAACGTTGATCAACCTGGTGATTCTGGAACTAGAGAAGATAGGATCTTAAAGAATAAAAGGTATATGATTTACGTACATTCAAAAGCCATGATAGTGGATGATAAATACTGTATAATTGGCAGTGCTAATCTCAATCAAAGAAGTTTAGGTGGAGATAGGGATAGTGAATTATGCGTTGCAATTTGGCCACATCAAAATGGCCAACCTTATACTGAAATTCAAAACTTTAGAGGAAACATTTGGAAATATTATTTTGGACTAGAGAGTAATGATCCTTTAAATGATTTTTCAAAAATTCAAAAAATTGGACAGGATAATTCTGATTTGCTCCATGCTGGTAAAATAAAAAATGAGACCCAACAGAAGCAAGGCTATTTTTGCACATGGTCTATTGATGCTATAAGTGATGGATTAGGGGTCAGAGCAAATAAAGAAAGGTTAATTTTAGATGGTCATAGAAGAAATACTACCGGAGATGACCTCCATTTATGGCCTACAGGATATGCTGACTTATTTTCAATGGATTTTTTAGAATAATTTATTATTAGGATTAACTAGTATAATATTAACATCAAAATGACAAATTTTATTAGGTTAAGTAAAAAAACAGGAAAAATCCTACACAATAAAATAGGGTTTTTCCCTGTTGACGGGTGTAAGAAAATAACTTAATTTTAAGATAATTTAGTTTGAATTAAATTTAAATAAACATAAAACCCTAAAACGCCTACGTTATGGAAAATGCATTTGAAGGACTTTACTTTTATGAAATTGTACTGATAGTGCTAGGTACCTTATTATTCTTGGCTTTATTATTTGGCCTAGTATTTTATATTATCAAAGGCCGTGAACTCAAAAAATTATTATTATTTTTTCTTATTCCAATTGTCATGATTGGCTACCCTAGTATTCAAATGATAAGTATTGACAATGGCAAGTTCGAAATACAAAAATATACCTATGATTTAAAAAATGACCCTACTGATACAGTAGCCATTAATACGCTTACAGAATTAGTTAATGAATATGATAAACGGGAATTTGCAAGTCCTGAATTGACTATGGCAATTGGTGAAGCCCATTCTTTACTTGGTAACGATACTAAGGCTATAAAATATGCCGACCAAGCGCTTGAATCTATGCCTAGTTTAAAAGAAGCAAAAGTATTAAAAGCCATCTCAGAAGTGAGCCAAACCGTAAAGCTGTTAAACGTTGGTGATAATAGTGGTGTCCTGACCGAAAGTGATAAAAAATCATTAGAAAACAACTTAACTTTAGTTGAAAATAGTAATCATCAAGATGTTGGTACAAAACTTAAAATGGCAGAGGGATACTTATTACTCAAGGATACTTCTAAAGCCAATTCATATGTCAAACCAATATTAGAACAGCAACCTAATTTTAAATCGGCTAATATTTTAAATAACCGAATTAATCGAACACAAAACACATCAGAAACTAGTTCAATGTCTGAAGCAGAAACACTTAAAAAGTAAAATCAAACTAACATTTTACAATATAGGAGAATCCTATTTTAATGTCAAAAATGATTACTATGAAGGAAGCCAAAAACCAATTCATTCTAATGGATACACCTGAGTTTAGCAAGTGGTTGAACACGCAAGACATTCGAAGAAGTATCAAACGAATTCAAAACCACCATACTTGGAAACCCGGATATGCGCATTTTAAAAACAATAATCATTTCAAGTTATTAGAAAGCATGAAACGGTCTCATTTGAAGAGAAGGTTTAGTGATATTGCGCAAAACATCACTACATTTCCAGATGGTACTATTGCAATTTGTCGTCCATTAAATAAAGTGCCTGCTGGCATTAGAGGCGCTAATCGTGGAGGGATTTGTATTGAACATATCGGTAATTTTGATATTGGAGGCGATACCATGACAGTTGAACATCAAAACACAATAGTTTGGCTCAATGCAGTGCTTTGTCAAAAATTTAAATTACGCCCAGATACGGATTCTATTGTCTACCACCATTGGTGGACTTCAAAAGGGAAACGAACCAATGGGGTGAAGCCTGCTAAATCTTGTCCAGGCACAAACTTTTTTGGAGGGAATTCGGTGGAGGCTGCTGAACAAAATTTTATTCCAAAGATTATTAACCAATTGGAAAATTTTGATTCACAATTTAGTGCAGACTCATCTGGTCAAATGGTCGACAATAACTTTCCAATTCCTTATGCTAAAAGTAGCACAGTGCCTCATGGCGACATACTGCAAAACTATTTGAATCAATTTTCTGGCATTGCTTTAAAAGTGGATGGATGGCCTGGTGAAAAAACTTCAAATGCGTTTAAACAGGTTATGGGATACTATTTAAAAGGTGATCCTAGAAATTAAATTATAGGAAAAACCCTTAAGAAAAAATAGGGTTTTTCTGGGTTGACAAGTTATTCTAAAAATTGTAATTTAGACAAAAATGTTAGCCTTATGACTTCTTATTATATCGCATGGTGGAATGTAGAGAATTTATTCAATGAAGAAAAAGACCCTGACCGCAGTGAGTGGTTAGAAAGACAGTTGAAAAGAGAATTGAAAGGTTGGACAAAAACTGTTTTAAACAAAAAACTTAAACAGCTGGCGAAAATAATTTCTAAAATGAATGATAATTTAGGTCCAGATCTACTTGGCTTGTGTGAAGTTGAAGATGAAAGGGTTTTAGAAAAACTAATTGATGCTTTATCTTCTCTTAACAGAAATTATGGAATTGCCTTGCACGAAGGTGAGGATAAACGTGGAATTGATGTTGCCTTTATTTACGATAAAGACAAATTTACAGCAGCTGAGCAATTTACCCGACGAATTACTAAAAGAAATGCAACAAGGGATATTTTTCAAGTGAATTTCACAACTAGGTTAGGAAAAGACCTTATTCTAATTGGCAACCATTGGCCAGCAAGAATGCCAAGCACATACGAGTCAGAGCCCTATCGAATTATTGCTGGTGAGACACTGAGTTATTGGGTTAAAAGAATTACAGAAATCAAAGGAAAAGATGTTTGTATTTTAGCAATGGGCGACTTTAATGATGAACCATTTAGCAGATCAATGACTGACTATGCCATGAGCTCTAACAATAAATTAAAGGTGACTAACAGTAGAACTTCGCCTAAACTATTTAACCTTATGGCTGAGGAACATGGCAGAGGTATCGGCACAATTAATATTGGAGGTCCATTAATGTTTGACCATCTATTGGCTTCAAAGGGTTTAATTAAATCTACATCAAAGTTTAAAGTAAAAAAAGATTCTGCAATGGTTGAAAATTATCCTGAAATGGCTTATGGAAGTTATAAATCACCGAAACGTTTTGGTCGACCATCTAATAAGAATTCATATAATCCTGATGGTTATAGTGATCATTTTCCGATCTCAGTTATAATCGAGGAAACGTAACCCTATTTTGTCTATATTTATTGGGCAAAAATCTAACTATGGATAAAACAAAACTTGCGGTCGATTTATTTAATCATTATGCCAATGACTATCAGAACAAATACATGGATGTTAGTGGGTATCATGAAACATTAGATTTATTCTGCAAATCAATTGAGAACAAAAATGCTAAAATCCTTGAATTAGCCTGTGGCCCAGGAAACATTACCAAATACATCTTAGATAAACAACCAAACTTTAATATTTTAGCAACAGATTTAGCGCCTGAAATGCTAAAGCTTGCCAAGGAAAACAACCCTAAAGCCGACGTTCGAATTATGGATTGCAAAGGGATTTCTCAATTAAAAGCACAATATGATGGTATAATATGCGGTTTTGGTCTTCCTTACCTTACGAAAGAGGAAACCATCAAATTTATTAATGATTCGTCACGAGCTTTGGTAAAAGGAGGCGTAATTTACCTCAGCACAATGGAGGATGACTATGAAAAGTCAAGTTTAAAATCATCAAGTGATGGAAAGCATCAACTGTTTATGCACTATCATGAGGCTAATTATTTATTAGATTCGTTGACATCAAGTGGGTTTAAAATACTTCATGAAATTAGACAAGATTTCCCTGAAAAAGATCAATCCATTACTACAGATTTAATCATTATTGCTGAAAAATTGTAAGCGAAACGCATTCACGAATTATTATATATGAAGGCAATTATAGACCAACAAAGAGCATATTTCAATTCAAATATAACAAAGGACATCAAGTTTAGGATTAAACAACTTCGAAAATTGCAACATGCCTTAAAGCAAAATGAAAAATTGTTATTTGACGCCATTTATCAAGATTTTAAAAAGTCGGAATTTGACTGCTACACCAATGAATTGGCATGGGTTTATCATGACATTCGAGAGGCCATTAAAAAAGTTAGACTCTGGTCGAGAACCAAACGTGTCAAAACAAATCTCGTCAATTTCCCATCAAAAAGTTATATCATCCCGGAACCATTGGGTGTTACGTTAACAATTGGCGCATGGAATTACCCCTATCTACTATCATTTGCTCCTGTGGTTGCGGCAATTGCTGCCGGAAACACGGTCATTCTAAAACCTAGCGAGCTACCTGAGAACACAAGCAATGCAATTGCTAAAATAATTTCTGATCATTTTGAAGACAATTATTTTGCTGTTGTTGAAGGTGGAATTTCTGAAACTACTGAATTACTTCAATTTAAATTTGATAAGATCTTCTTTACAGGAAGTGTGCCTGTTGGTAAAATTATCTACCAAGCTGCTGCCAAACATTTAACACCTGTGACCTTAGAATTAGGGGGCAAAAGTCCCGCTTTTGTTACTGAGGATTGCAATTTACAAATGGCTGTAAAACGTTTGGTCTGGGCTAAATTTCTTAATGCTGGCCAAACCTGTATCTCTCCTGATTATATTTTAGTTCATGAATCAATCAAGGAAAAATTTCTTCAATTGGCAAAACTAGAGATTGAAAATTCATTTTTTTCGATTGAAAATGGGAATTACGTTCAAATAATTAATGAACAAAATACACAGCGGATTGCTCACTTAATTGTCAAGGATAAAGTTTACCATGGCGGCTCCTACAATATTGCCGAGCGATATATTGAACCAACTATTCTTACTGACATAACTTTTGAAGATGCGGTGATGAATGATGAAATTTTTGGTCCTATTATGCCTGTAATTTCTTATCAAGATCTGGACGAAACAATAAGCTTGGTTAAGTCAAAACCTAAACCCCTTGCCTGTTACATCTTTAGTAACAACTCTCCAACTCAAAAAAAAATACTCCATGAAATTTCTTTTGGAGGTGGTGGTGTAAATGAAGCTGTCCTTCATATTACAAACACCAATATGGGATATGGTGGAGTTGGTGACAGTGGGATGGGAACATACCATGGTGAAGAAGGGTTTAAGACTTTTTCGCACTTTAAAAGTATTTTAGATAAACCAACTTGGTTTGAATTAAATCTAAAATACTATCCTCATACAATCAGGAAATTGACGTTAATTAAATTAATCCTAGGACAAAAATAACTTAATACCTAAAGTTTAATCTGACTTCATTACCTTTAATAGCTTCTAAACACAAAATACTATGAGTTACTTTAATGATGATTTTATCAATTTTTTCAAAGATTTAGCTGCTAATAATAATAAAGAATGGTTTCATGCTAATAAAAAACGATATGCATCAAATGTTAAAAAACCGTTTGAAAACTTCTTGTGTGATTTAATAGCAGAAATTCAGAAACACGATCCTACTGTGCAAGTTGAACCCAAGCATTGTATGGGCAGAATTAATCGTGATATTAGATTCTCTGCTGATAAAACCCCTTATAATTTACACTATACAGCTTTTGTATCAAGAGTAGGTAAAAAGGATAAAAGTGTTCCTGGGATATATCTCCGATTTTCACCCGAATCAATAGGGGTAATGGCCGGTAGTCATGGGCTTGACAAGGACCAGCTCAACAATGTTAGAACATCAATTAAGAATAACCTTAGTGAATTCCAAAACTTTTGCTAACACATTTGGCACCATTGAGGGAGATGAACATAAGCGGATTCCACCTGAATTTCAAGACACTTTTAAAAAGGAACCTTTAATTGCCAAAAAGAGTTTTTACTATGTTTCTAAGTTAGATACTGATTTGATAACAAGCGACCAATTATTGCCCGCCATTATGAAGATATGGTATTCAGCTCAACCTATGAATCAATTTTTAGATAAGGCGCGATCCTAAATGATATCTTATGGCTTATAGTGAATACCTTGCTGATAGAGTAAGACAACGTTTAGTTGCGAATGGGTAAGTTGAAGAAAAGAAGATGATGGGTGACCTCATTTTTATGGTCAGCGATAAAATGTGTATTGGTGTTGATATTGATAAAAAACAGATTTGGATCGATTAATGGTCCGGGTTGGTAAATTACCATATCAAAACTTATTAAACCAAAAAGGGAGCCGAGTGAAGGATTTTACTAGTTCCGTTATGCGGGTTTTTTTATTTATCGATCCTGAAGGTTTTGATCGAGAAGATGATCTTGATTTTTGGGTTGAAAAGGCGCTTGAGTTTAATCGACTGCTTTAAGTTTGTCGTTTAGAATAAGGTTCCTCAAGAGAATTTTTCTTCATTTTTTGTCTACCCGCCTTTTTGATTGATATTTTTTGTGCTAATTGTGCTCGTAACAATAAGCCCAATACTCATCAGGTTCAGCTGAAATAATAACCTGATGCCCTGAATTCTCCATGTGTCGTCTGGCATGTTGACCTCCGGAAGAATCACAACACAATATTACGCCACAAGACTGGCAGGTTCTCAAGTGCACCCATTCTCCGCCTGACTTTACACAGTCTTCACATTCATGCTTTTCCGACATAAGAACAGTTAAATTTTCTAGATGCTCACATTGTTTTTGTGTAAACATATTAACTAATTCATTTAATTAAAGTTAATCAAATAAAAAAACAACCCTACTTTTCAAAATCACCTACAAGTTTTACAAATTGGCCTAATTGTGTAATGACCTTAGAAATTGAAATTTTCAATCAATACTTCAACTTGACCCTAGTTAAAAATGAAATAAATTTTGGTAGAATTAAGTTTGAACTTGGTAACCTAATTAAAATCAGACATGATTTACATCATATTTACTTTGCTCAAAGAGTCGCACCTTTGCAAAAACTTAATTATGAGTGAGCCTAGATTTAAAGCTGTGAAATTTATTCCAAATAATGATAGAGATTTTGGAAAGACAATTCGGAAAAGAGTAAACACTTATTTCAAGGAAAATAATATTTCCAAACTAGCCGATTATCGCATGTGGATCAAAGTGATTGCCATGCCCTTAATGTATATTGTTCCTTTTGTTTTAATTCTAACAGGCTTATTTTCTGAAAATTTAATTGTATTCTACAGCTTATGGATATTGATGTCATTAGGTTTAGCTGGTTGTGGACTTGGCATTATGCATGATGCCAATCACGGTGCAATTTCAAAAAAAAAATGGGTCAACACTTTTATTTCATGGGTCATTAATTTGGCCGGTGGCTATGCATTAAATTGGAGAATCCAACACAACGTGCTTCATCATACATACACAAATATAGATGGTTATGACGAAGATATCGATCCCTCAGGAGTGATGCGTTTTTCACCACACCAACCTGTAAAGTCTATGTATAGATTTCAACATATCTATGCTTGGTTTTTCTATGGCTTAATGACTCTTTCGTGGGCTACTAATAAAGATTTTGCTCAAATCATTCGTTATAATAAATTAGGGTTAGTCAAAGCACAGGGCATGAAATATAGATCTGAATTGATTAAAATGATCAGCTTAAAAGTAATGTATTATATCATCTTCTTAGGTTTGCCATTTTTATTATTAGATATTGCTTGGTATCATATCCTGTTAGGATGGCTTTTAAAACACTTCTTCACTGGATTAATTTTGGCTTGTATTTTTCAACCTGCACACTGTATCCCTCAAACTGAATTCCCTTTACCTGATAAAGACAATAAGGTAACTGGAGATTGGTTTAAACATCAATTATTAACCACTGCAAATTTTGCTCCAGACAATAAAATATTGTCTTGGTATGTTGGCGGATTAAATTATCAAATAGAACACCATTTATTTCCTACCATGTGCCATGTACACCACAAAGCTGTTTCTAAAATTGTTCAAATAACTGCCAAAGAATTTGGATTACCTTACTATTCTCAACCCACTTTTAGAGCCGCATTAGCAAACCACGCTAAAATGCTTTATCAATTGAGAAAATAGTAGTTGATACTAAAAAATCATAATTAGCAATTCTCAAAACTTTCTAATAGCTTAACTAATTGATCCAGTTGAGTGATGAAATTTTAGATGGAGATCCAAATTAAAGTTTCATGCTTATCACCAATAAACCCGAATTGATTTGCTAAAACAGTTAAATTTAATAACCTTGAGATAGACGAAATAAGTTCTGGGCCAAAACATTTAGCTCAGTAGATAATTTAATCAGTCAATTATTCTGCAATCTACCTTAAGTTCAACGCAGGTTCCTTTTGATTTTGAATTATTATTAAATATCTCATAGATCTTAAACGTATTTTCAGGCTGATCTAATAATAACCGCTCTACAATTAATCCCATTCCTTTTGATTGGTGATTGACTCTCTTATTTAATTTAGCTGCACTGAGTCCAATGCCATTATCTTCAATTTTTATGAATAACCGATTTCCTTCTTGGACAATAGACAAATTAATTTTCCCGTCTAGCCTACCAGGAACAATCCCATGCCAAATTGAGTTTTCAATTATTGGTTGAATCACCATTGGTGGTAGCCAGATCTTATGAACATTTGTTTGCAAATCAATTTGAATATGAAGTTCTAATTCCTTTTCATAACGCTCTTGTTCTAGTTGCAAATAAAGTTTTACTCTATATAACTCACTTTCTAGACTGACCCTCTTTTTCCCTAATGCCTTCATATTCAAACGAATTAATTTGGATAGATTTGCAACATATTCTACTGCTTTGGCATTTTTGAATGGAATCAGATAATGCTGAATGGCATTAAGAGCATTAAAAATAAAATGGGGATTCATTTGTGAATTTAAAGCTTCTAATTCTAATCTGCCAATCCGTTTAAGGTTTTTTATTTCTTCAGCTTCTTTCTTTTTTAACTGCACTAATCTCATTTTATAAACAATTAATAATAAGAATATTATAATGAGTAAAATAATACAATAAAATTCCCATTTCGCCCAATAAGGCGCGCTGATTTCAAGTGTAATGTCTTTTGATTCAGACCAAGAAAAACCAGGAGCTCTTACTTGTATTATCAAATCATATTTACCAGGTGAAAGTGCATTAAACATGATTTCTGGTTGATCTAAATACACCCAACGACTACCTTCACCTGTAATCCTATAACGATATTCAGGAATAGGATATCCAAAATAGTTTTTAAGAGAAAACAGGATTATAGGGCTATTGTTAGTATGGTTCAATGTAATAAGTGAATCAGGATAAAGTACTGACCTATCCGCCAACTTTAAGCTGTCAATACTAATATCATAATCAAATTTTGATGATAGATTTTCAGAGGAAACTTCCCTTACTGTAACTCCTCTATTAGTGCTAATCCATAACGTTGAATCAGCGTGTTTAAAATCCAATGCTTTTATTTTATTAGATGACAATCCATTTAGGTCTGTAAATTTTGTAATTATTGAATCTTTAATACAAAATAAACCATGTTCTGTTCCGATCCAAATTTGATCAAACGCATCTATTGTCATGCAGGTAAATATCTGAGAATGAAGTATCTTTTTATTATAAACCATAGCAATTTTTCCATTGACCATCTTTGAAAGTGAATGATCACTTAAAACCATCAAGTCATGATTTGAGGTTTGTGCAATGTTTAAAAAGCTTTCATTTTTATATTGATCATTTTCAATTTTAGTAACTCTTTTTTCTATTTTGTCACAAAAGAATAGACCATTATAAGTTGACAAAAAATAGCCTGAGTCTACGGTTTCGATATCAGTAACTCTTCCAAGTACAATTTTTGCTAAACTATACTCATACATAAGCTGTTTTCCCGAAATGATCTCATCATATGTTATCTCACCAAATCCTCTATATCTACTATAGACCAAATTGTTATCATTTGTAGAAATTGCTGTCCCTCTAATTACTGTTCCAATTTCAGTCTTAAATAGTGCTGGAGTTTTGTATTTTGAGAACCCTAAGCTTAAAATGATTTGATCCTTAATTTGGACGATACCATTAATATAAGCAGGAGGAAAAAAGCTGTCTTTATAAGTGCATTCAATCCTACTTATTTGATTTAATGAGTCAACGTAATGAAGGCCTGTATTTGTACTTATATAGGTTGATTTACCAATATGACTTACACTTGACACATTGTTATCTAATAACCCATTAGCTGAATTGAAATATTTAGTATTTTTAAAATATGGGATCAATATTATGCCCTCACCATTAGTACTTAACCATGTATTTTTCTGACTGTCAAAAAAAATATTTGTAAACTGAATGGAATTCATTGACAATACCTTCGAAATATCATTAATAATTCCTTTTTTTAATTGAAACAAGCCGTTAACAGTTCCAGTAAACCACAACTCTTTATTGTAATAAACAGAATTTATAGGATCAACTGTATGTCCGCTTTCAAAAGTATAATGGCCTACTGTTTTTGAATTTTTAAGTTCTATAATTCCTTGACCACTCAATATCAAAAAGTGGTTTGTATCCAAATCAATACATGAATGAACTTTACCATGAAAGACCGTTTCAAGACGATTTGATAATTGCTTTTGAATAGTATTTCGATAGGAAATTATCAAACGACCGTCAACACCAATATGAAGTGAACGAATTTCCATGGAATCTATTTTATTTATTGTATCTATGCAACAATCAGAAACTTTGTAAACATTAAACCAATCAGAATAATAAAAGCAAGATAACTCAGCTGAATAATCTATCAGCTCACCGGAAAATCTTGATATTTCTGTAATAGGTATTTTTTTTAATGCCTTATTAAAATATACTTTAAATATTCCTGAAGGGTTATTTCCTACTAAATAAATACCGCTATCTTGAGCTGCATAAATTCGGATTATTTGACTTGGCAATTCATCATGTTGAAAGGGTATAAAATAACCATTAGAAAAATAGGCTAACCCATTATCTGTTCCTACCCATATTCGACCTTCAGTATCTTCACAAATACCATAAACAGAACTACTAGGCAAGCTCCTCTCAAAGCCAAATTTAGAGTATTGAATTTGTGAAAAAGCCTTTAAATTTAAGACAAAAGCAAATATAAAAATGTACTTAAGACTCATCACTTGGGCGATATAAATCTCAGTTTTATGGCAGCTTTAAATGCACTCAGTTTTCGTCTTGAGACAGGTAATTCATCTCCATTGACCATAGTAACCACACCACCATCAGTTATACTAAAATTTTCAAGAAATTTCAAATGAATTAAATGCTGATTATGTACTCTAAAAAAACCTTTATCAAACAGTTTGGTCTCAAATTCCTTTATACTACAACTTACCACCAACCTACTATTATCTGATAAATTAATTTGACAATACGAATTATCTGATTCAATTCTCACAATTGAATTAATATCTAATACTTTGAAGCCTTGCCCGCTGGGCACACTAATTTTTGTTTTTGAAAAATCTTCAATCCCATTATCAACTTGCCGTTTATCTTTCATTTTAAGGCGTGATACAAGTGTTCGCATACTCAAAATACTGATTGGTTTTAATAAATAATCAAATGCACCTGCTTTTATTGCCTCTATACCATAATCGTCATATGCACTTACAAAAACAACTTTGTGCTTATTTAATGTTAGATTTCTTAACATTTCAAAACCATTCATAATTGGCATTTTAATATCAAGAAACAAAATATCGACCTTATTTTTTAGTAAAAATTTTAATGCTGAATCGCCATCATCAAACTCCTTTATGACTTGAATTTCAGGACAATACTCTTTTAGCAATAATGTTAGATTAATTCTTGCAATTTTTTCATCATCTACAACAACTGCGGTAAACTCTTGAATTAACATAGATCAACAATTAGATATTATCAATCTAATTAACGTAATTTCAATCAATTATGCTAGTTTTTCCTTATACTTTATTGATATAAGTACAATAAAAAATATTATCCTTCCAATAATTTAACTTACAACACACTTAACTTAGAATTAAAAAACCGATCCTAATTTCTAAGATCGGTTTCCAAATTCTGCGCCATCTTAAAAAACAAGACAACTAAAATACTCAATGCCATTAGCCTTATGTTGTCCTTTAATCCAGCACGACTTCGTTTTTCGCCAAGTATACTTTTTATGATTTATTTTATACTTATTAAGATTATCTTCAAACTCTCCATTAGGGTTTATGTTTGACGGATTATTGCAATTTACATCACCATATACTTTTGCTAAAACCGAAGACCTGTTTATTCGCCATCTGAATCTATACTTTCTACACCCTTCAACTTTTGCTATCGCATATTTTTTCCATGGGTATTTACATAATGCAAGGTACCACACCATCCTATATTGTGGCAAAGTTGGATGATTAATTGAACCACTATTCCACTTATTCGTACTACAACTTGTTCTACTTCCAAATAAGTCCCCTTCTATTCTAGCATTAGAAAGTGTATTAGCACTATAAATATCCCTCCGAATCAGCTCTAATTCTGGATTATCTGCAGCTGGTATCGCAATATAACCTCCATCAAAAAGCGTAAAAATGGTATCTCCAACTCTAACCTCGTAAAATTCATTAAGAATTGAACGAATGGAAGTTTCGAGAACAAAAATATGACCCGGATTATCATCATATGGTGCATTTTCATTTAGTGTATCATTACGCCATGCAGTTTCTGAAGAATTAATAATTGATCGTAAAGATGTAAATCCCATTGTTGCTTCAAAATTTTCAAAAGCAGCAAATTCATTCTGGATCACAATACCATCATAAATTAATACCATCAATGAGTCATCTGTTAAGTTATTATGGGATGCTCTAAAAACCGAATCATCATAGTTGTATAAGTATTCTAGTTCTTCCAAAGTTTCATTTAATGCTGTCATATCATTAAATTTAAGTATGCCATTTACCAGAGCTATATCCTGATATGGAATATTGTTTCCACCATTTTTAATGGTTAAATTTTGAAGATTATCCACACCTGATTTATCACTTAAAACAAGATTGTCTTTTTGACAAGAAAAAAGTAATGTTCCCATTAGACATACCATCAGTATTTTATTTGTCCTTTTCATATTAATTATTTTAATATCTACTCTATTATTTAGGATTTTCGACACCCTCCTTGAATTGCAATTCATTCAATATTAAAGCATTGATTGTAAAATTGAAACTTCAATCTTGATTACGGTCGATTCTGGTAGAAATTCGGAAAGAATTGATTTGATTTCGGTATATCTTGAAATCTTTTGTTGATTATTTAATAGCCTCGGAGTCTAAAGTAGAAGTCATTAAATACCTCTAGAACACTTCAGTAGGCAAAATTACATACTGTAGAATTACTGAATTATTGATGAACCTAGTATTATTTTACTGACATTATTAATGGTTGTCAAAACTTCCTAATAACTTAACTAACTGATCCAATTGTGTAATGACGTTCGAAATAGAAATCCTCATTAACGCTTCATGTTTATCACCTATAAAACCTAATTGTTTTGCTAGGACTGTTAATTTTAGAATCTCTCTCAATTCAGTCATCACAATAATAAATTGATTGCCTTGTTCGTCTTTATCATTCTGAACAGTGCCATGAGACACAAAGGATGATATGCTCAATGATTTTTTTCGAAGCGCTAAACCTATTCCTTCTGAATCATTTTTTGGAAAATACTCAGTAATCTTAAAAACATTCTGAATCAAGTCCCTAGAAACACGACGTATTTCAATTTTGGCTCTTGTAATCTCTTGAAGGGTACTCATTGATTGTCCGAAGTTAAAGGATAATTTATAGAATTCAACAAGTTTGTTATGCAACTAATATAAATACTTGATTAAATATATATTTTAAAATACTATAAATCATAATTTTAATAAAGAAATTAAAATTAATTTAAATTTAGTTGCATACGCAACTATAAATTATATATCTTTGTCATGTAAATTTTTATAAAATGATTAAAGAATTCGAAAAATCTCTTGCACCATGGCTTGGTAAAACTATGAAGGTTATCGAAAATAAAATTGAAACTATTCTTGAAATTCATGATATTGATTTGAGTAGAATGCAGTTCATATTATTAAAGTCTATCCAAGAAAAAGAGGGAGTATGTCAAAGCGATTTGGCGTTTTTTTCCGGGAAAAATAAGTCTTCGCTGACCCGTGCAATCAATACGCTAGAAAAGAAAAACTTTGTTGCAAGAATTCCTTCCAAGGAAGACAAACGAATGAATCAATTATTTGTTACAAAACAAGGAGAACAGATCATTGAAAAAGCCAAACCACATTTTTTAAAAATGGTTGCTTTGGTTGAAAGAGATTTGACACAAGAAGAAATCACCCAAATGATCAATACATTAAAACAAATACAAAAAAACGTTATTGGTTAAGAAATTGACCATGTGAAAATTAAAAAATTATGAGACAAATTATCATAGCATTATCTGGATTCGCCATTGTAGGCCTTGGATTTTTGGGATTTAAAATATTTGCAGACAGCAAAGAAGAACCTGAAAAAAACGAAGAAAAAACAGCGGTGCAAGTTTATGTTGAAGCGGTAAAAAACGATACTATTCCTGTATCAATTACAACAAGTGGTAGCTTAGTCGCCAGAGACCGAATTACTCTATTTTCTGAAGTTCAGGGCGTATTTATCCCTGGATCAAAAAAATTCAAAGCTGGCGAAAAATATGCTAAAAACGAATCACTTATTCGAATAAATAATGAAGAATTTAAAGCTAATGTGATTGCCCAACGTAGTACTTTTAGGAGTTTAATTACTTCTATTCTTCCTGATATTCAATTTGATTACCCTGAATCGATTGACACATGGAAATCTTATTTAAAGAACCTAAATATTGAAAATAGCCTGCCTGAACTCCCTAAAGCAAAGTCAGAAAAAGAAGATAGTTATTTAACTGGAAAGAATGTTAATGTTACATACTATAATATCAAAAACTTAGAAGCGAGACTTAAGAAATATAGTATTTCAGCTCCGTATTCAGGTGTTCTTGTTGAGACTGCTATCAATCCTGGTGCTTTAGTTAGCCCTGGGCAAAAACTAGGAGAATTTATTAAACCTAATATTTTTGAACTTGAGTTAAACGTTAATGCCAATCTACAAGATTTCCTAAGTGTGGGTAAAATAGTTGGACTTTCTGACATTGAACATACGAAAACATATCAAGGTACAGTAACCCGAATTAATGAAAAAATTGATAGAGGTTCTCAAACTATTAAAATATTTGTTGAAGTGAAAGCAAATGATTTAAGAGAAGGCGAATATCTTGAAGCTAATATCACGGCCAAGCCTGCGGTAAACGTCATTGAAATTCCAAGAACCCTGCTCGTCAATAATGAAGCGATTTACACAGTAACAGATAGTATATTACATGTCACTCCAGTCTATATTTATTATGCTGGGATAGACAAAGTTTTGATCAAAGGATTAAAGGAAGGCATGCATTATGTTTCCAAGCCGATTTCAGGTGGATATGAAGGCATGAAAGTCAAAGTTCTTAATAAATAAAGCAATTGCAATGAAAAAATTGATTTCATATTTTATTAAACACCCGATATCTGTAAATATTATCATTATTGCTTTTGTGATTTTTGGTTATTTAGGATATAAGTCATTGACCTCTTCTTTTTTTCCATTATCGGATTCTACCATTATTACAATATCGTTGAACTATCCAGGCGCCTCTCCACAAGAAATGGAAGAAGGTGTGGTTCTAAAAATTGAAGAAAATCTAAAAGGATTAGTTGGTATTGAGCGGGTCACTTCAAAATCAAATGAAAACAGCGCTGTTATTACAGTTGAAACTTATAAGGATTTTGATATTGATGTCGTTCTGGCAGATGTTAAAAATGCTGTTGATAAGGTCCCCACTTTTCCTTCGGGATTGGAACCACCAATTATTGGTAAAAGGGAAGCCACTAGAGAGACAATTACTTTTGTGGTTAACGGGGAAAATGTTCCACTCCAAGTACTAAAACTCAAAGCCCAAGAAATTGAAAAAGATCTCTTAAGAATTGAGGGAATTTCTCAAATTGGATTAAACGGATTCCCAGATGAGGAAATAGAGATCGCAGTGAAAGAAGATGTATTACGTGCCTACCAAATCAGTTTTCAGCAAGTGGCAAATGCCATTGCTAAAAATAGTTTAATAACCACGGGTGGATCGGTTAAAACTGATGCAGAGGAATATTTGATTCGTGCAAGTCATAGAGCATATTTTGCGCAAGACCTTGAACATATTGTGATCAAATCAGATCAAAGCGGTAATGTCGTTTATTTGAAAGACATTGCTGAAATCAGTGATCGATTTAACGAAACACCTAATAGCCTTGCCTTTAACACTAAAAACGCCGTTAAAATAATAATTAATAACACCAATAGTGAAGATTTAATCTCTACAGCAGAAAACGTCAGAGAATATATAGAAGACTATAATGAAAAGTCTAAAGTGATTCAATTAGACATCATTTCAGATTCTTCAATTACATTAACTCAAAGGACCGATTTGTTATTCGAAAATGCAATAGTTGGTATCGTATTGGTCTTAATTATTTTGTCCTTATTCTTAAAACCAAGATTAGCATTTTGGGTTGCGTTTGGATTACCCGTATCATTCTTTGGCATGTTTGCCTTAGCTGGACAATTTGATGTTACTATCAATGTATTATCACTATTCGGAATGATAATCGTTATTGGGATCTTAGTGGACGACGGAATAGTTATTGCCGAAAATATTTATAGTCATTTTGAACGGGGTAAGTCTCCAATTAGGGCTGCAATAGATGGTACAATTGAGGTGATCCCTCCGATCTTCTCAGCAGTGGTGACCACAATCTTAGCCTTCGCTCTATTCTTCTTTTTAGATGGAAGAGTCGGTACTTTTTTCGGTGAGGTTTCTGTGATCGTACTATTAACTTTATCCGTTTCATTAATCGAAGCCTTAATTATATTACCTGCTCACATTGCCCATTCTAAAACTTTAAAAAGTACAACCAAACCCTACAAGTTCAACGTTTATGCGGAACAATTATTGGTTTTTATGCGTGATCGCTTATATGTGCCTGTTTTGAAATTTGCAGTCAAAAATCGGTTTTTTACTTTTACAATTTTCTTAGCACTCATTTTAGCCACTTTTGGGGCACTTAAAGGAGGTATTATCAGAGGTGCATTTTTCCCTCAAATAGCCAGTGATAGGATTGAAATAAAATTAAGTATGCCTCAAGGCACTAGTGTCAATACAACCGATTCAATCATCTCATTTATTGAATCGAAAGCATGGGAGGCCAATACCGCTTTTCAATCTAAACAAACTGGAGGAGATTCTGTAATTCGAAACATTGTTAAAACAATTGGTCCTGGGAGCTCTACAGCCAAACTTGACATTAACTTGTTACAAGGTGAGTTTCGAGATTTTTCAGCAGATGATATTACTAAAGTTATTCAAGATACTGCTGGTGATTTTTATGGCATTGAAAGTTTGACTTTTGGATCAGGAACTATTTTCGGAGGCAGTCCTGTATCTGTGTCTTTGCTAAGCAATAATATTTCCGAATTGAAAGCAGCTAAATCCGATTTAAAAGCTGAACTTTTAAAAATTTCAGGATTAAAGGATATCACTGACAATGATCCACAAGGAATCAAAGAAATCAAAATTGATCTAAAGGATAATGCCTATCTATTAGGGTTGACCTTAAACGATATCATGTTGCAAGTTAGAAGTGCCTTTTTTGGAAACCAAGTCCAGCGTTTTCAGCGGGGTCAGGATGAAATCAAAGTTTGGGTTCGCTATGTAGAGGAAGAACGACAATCCATTAAGAATTTAGATAATATGCAAATTTTAACCAATTCAGGTGAGCGTATTCCTTTAAGTGAAATAGCAACTTACACGATAGCACGTGGTGAAATTGCCATTAATCATTTAGATGGTCAAAGAGAAATTCAAGTCAACGCAAATATGGTGGATCCTAAGGCCAGCGCACCTGATTTTATGAATAATATTAAAGACAGCATTATGCCTAGTATATTTAACAAATACTCATCAGTTAGTGCATTATATGAAGGTCAAAACAGAGAAGCCATAAAGATGCAACGATCATTAATGCCAGCTGGCTTAATTATTCTGGTATTGATTTATGTAGTCATTGCTTTTACATTCAGAAGCTATAGCCAGCCAGTCTTGTTATTATTATTAGTCCCATTTAGCATTATTGGCGTTGGCTGGGGTCACTTTATTCATGATTTCCCTATCAACGTATTATCAGGACTTGGAATCATTGCCTTAATTGGGATAATGGTCAATGACGGCTTAGTACTAATAAGTAAGTTTAATATTAACCTCAAAACTGGTATGAAGTATGAAGAGGCTCTAATCGAAGCTGGAAAATCAAGGTTCCGGGCTATTTTCCTTACTTCAATCACAACCGTTGCCGGATTAGCACCCCTTATAGTTGAAAAAAGTTTACAAGCGCAGTTTTTGATCCCAATGGCAATTGCAATTGCTTATGGCATTCTAGTCGCTACAGTACTAACTTTAATTCTGCTTCCAATTTATCTTTCTTTTATGAATACTTGTAAAGTGTATATTCTTTACTTCTGGCGCGGTGAAAAACCAAGTAAAGAGTCTGTTGAAAGAGCAGTTAAAGAACTAGAAGCAGAACACGAAGACCACAATTAACATTTAGAATTATGAAATATTTAAACACAACTCTAATCATTTTAACGGTGATCCTTATGTCATCATTAAATGCACAAGATATTTTAAGTCTTGATCAAGCTATTGCAACCGCAATGCAAAACAATTTTGATATTCAACTAGCCAATAATAATCTGGTGATAGCTGATAATAATCAGTCACTTCAAAATTCTGGTTATTTGCCTACTGTCACTGGTCAAGGCAATGCTAATTATTCTAGAAATAATGCTTTTGTAATTAATCAAAATGATGAAGAATTTAGCATTGACGGCATAGAAACAACTTCTTATGGTGCGTCTGTAGCCTTAAACTACACCCTATATAGTGGAGGAAAACGTAAACAACAGTACGACAAACTAAAAAAGGCGTATGAACTATCTGATACTCAACGTCAATTACAAATTGACAATACAATATTTAACGTTTACAATAGCTATTACTCTATAGCTAAAAGTAGTATTCAATTAGAGATTTTAGAGGAAGCTTTCGAGATTTCCAAACAAAGGTTAATTAGAACTGAATATCAAGCAGAATATGGTCAGAAAACAAGTTTGGATGTCTTGAACGCTCAAGTTGATGTCAACAATGACAGTATCAATTTGATCAACTCACAGATTGCACTTGGTAATGCAAAACGGCAGTTGAACTTTTTGTTAGGCGAAAATATTAATCGCGAATTTGAAGTAGATGAAACCATTGAAGTTAATTCACTCTTAGATTTTGAATCTATACAAGCTAATATGACTTCTAACAACTTACAAAGCAAACAAATTGAAATTAATCAAGCTATTAGCGAATATGATTTAAAAATAAATCAAACTGGTTGGATGCCAAGCGTTTCAACAAATCTATCCTACGGATTAAATAATTCTCAAAATGGACCTACAGGTTTGTTTGCTACACAAAATGTAAACGGTTTAAATGCGGGAATCAATTTGAATTGGAATATTTTTGATGGAGGCGCTACTCAAGTTAGAGTTCAAAATGCCAAAATCGGGATTGAAAATCAAATGTTAACTAAGGCTCAATTGGATTTAAATTTGAATACGGAGTTAGCAAATACATGGGCAAATTATACTAATCAATTGATCTTAATTCAATCTGCAGGATTAAACTTGAAAGTGGCAGAGCAAAACTTTTTAAAAACACAAGAGCGTTATAATTTAGGTCAAATTACCTCTATTGATTTCAGACAAGCACAATTGAATTTAATCAATGCAAAAGTTAATTTAACCAATGCAAAATTTGGTGCTAAAACTGCGGAGATTCAACTCAAAAAATTAGAAGGTAAGTTAATTGAATAATAATGGTGTAATCAAAAGCTGACCAATTAATTATGTATTTCACCTGTTAAAATGATAGGTTCATTGCAGTTGGAATATGCTGAGGTTCCAGTGAGATTACAAAAACTAATAGAATATTTATCTCCATTTTGTTTTAGATGAATTTCTTGTCCAAGCTCAAATCTACCATAATCACAACCTCCATAGAACTGCTTATAATGAACGGTCACTTTTCTGAGATAATCTGGATCACTTAAATCTCGAATTACATAAACGCCTGGAACAGGGTCAATTCTAAAATTGATTTGAAATTGGATGCTGTCAGTTCTTACCATGATACGTTCATTCGGAGCAGAATACTCTATCTCTGAAGGATCAATTCGAAATGTCGTCCCAGTTCCCTCGGAACGGATAAATCCTTTGGCAATATTGCAGTTAAGTATTGGAAAATTTTCTGTTTTAAACTGATAATCTTCAGAATAGAGTTTTTCTCCCTTTTTTAAATTCAAAAAGGATCGGACATAGTAGGTTCGATTCGCATGAAGATTAGTTAATGAAAAGTCGAGCTCTCCTTTTCCTTCTATGTATTTTGCCTGGTAATCACAAGAATCAATAGTTGGATTTGGGGTTAATGACCAACAGACCCCTCCGCTTATTTTATCAAAGGCTATGGGGTTAAAATAAATAGTTACGTTAGCACTATCCATAGAAATATTAGATATTGCAGTAATCTCACTATAGCGTTGAGTCGACTTTTGACATCCAAAAAAGAAAAAATCACTGCACAATAATGATACAATGATTCCTACTTTCACATTAATAAAAAAAGTATGTCTAATATCCATCTGTCCTATATTTTCAGTTTTATGAAAAGTTTTGTATCACAAATTTATAATATTTGATCTGTGAAACAAATGTTCTTGGACGACATCCCTTTTCAATTACAAATATCCCTAATATTTTAGTAATTTTAGCAGACTATGAAATCGACAATATTGCTAATATATTTATGCTTTCAGTTCTCTATTTTTTCTCAATCGAACAGCTATAACCCTGATAGTACTTTTGCCTTAACAGCCTTACAGCAAGATTTTGAAATCCTCTTTAATTCTGTTAAAAGCGTGCACCCAGCGCTATATGATTTCACTTCCCAAAAACAATTTAGCAAGCTTTATGTTGAATATCAATCTACAATAAAAGACGGTTTAACCCATGACGAGTTCCATATTCTTATTCGACAATTTATTCAACACGTAAAATGTGGACACACAGCAGCATTACCCTCTTTAGAATGGTATGCGTATCAGAGAGAAACCTCAAAAGTAATTCCATTAGAAGTTTATTTAATGAATGAGAATTTATACGTTAAAAGATCTTCAGTCTCTGACTCCATACTTCCTGTTGGCTCAAAAATATTAGCAATTAATGATCGATCCCCTCAAAAAATCATAAAAGATATGAGAGAAATTACGCCAAGAGATGGGCTTTCAATGTCATTTGTAAATAACAAAGTAGAAAAACTATTCAGGACTTACCATCTTTTTTTATATGGTCGAAAAGATAACTATTTAGTAACCTACATTAATGCAGACGGAGACAAAACACTAATTAATTTAAAAAGAGGAGACCAATTAGTTAAAGTTGAAAGGGTAACTGAAAAAACAGACCATGTCTTTGAGCTTGAAACTTCTGGTGCAACATTTCAGATCACTTCTGATAATCTTACTAAATATGCTTATCTCGACCTCAATAATTTTCAAAAAAAGGGATTCAAAAAGTTTTACAAATCTGTATTTGAAGCCATTGAATTAAATAATATCCAAAACTTAATTTTAGACTTGAGAAGTAATGGTGGTGGATATTTTCCAAACGGCAATCATTTACTGGAATATTTATTAGACCAAGATTTTGATGTTAATTTTAGCAGATCGAGAAAGAAGATAAAAAGTGAATTCCTTTACATGGATTTTGGAAGTAAGGCCACAAGAGTACTTTTTAACACCATGCCATATACCAAAAAGACAGATCAGTCGGTTGAGCATACAATTAAATATAAACCAGTTAAAAAACATCACTTTAACGGACAAGTTTATGTTCTAATTAATGGCGGTTCATTTTCAATGAGCGGTTATGTAGCTGCAAAACTAAAACATTTTAAGAAAGCCATTTTTATTGGAGAGGAAACAGGAGGCGGTGAAAAAGGATCAAACGCTATTCTGTTTTACACCTTAAGTTTGCCGAATACAAAAATTAGGGTAAAACTTCCACATTATTTTTTAAATCATAACGTAAAAACATCTGAAAAAGGTAGGGGAATAATGCCTGACTATCCAATTGTATACTCTCTTAAAGACCGCATTGAACAGCAAGATTTAGCAATACAAAAAGTATTAGATTTAATGAAATAAAAAAGGGGAGCAATTCCTTGTTCCCCTTTTTTATTTAACCTCTTTTAATTATTTCTTCCACTCCTCGATAGTCTCAGAGATATAAGTTACCCAACCTTCCTTTTCAGCAGCTTGAGCCAATTTTAAAGCGTCTTCTGCTTTCTTTATTGCTTCATCCTTTTTTCCATCTGCTTTAAATATTTGCGCTTCTAAAAAGACAGCATTATGAGTCCTGTTAACCGCATAGGATTTTTCTAGATAAACTAAGGCATCTTGATTTTTGTTCAACACTTTAAAAGTATATGAAGCTGCTTTATAATAAACCTTTTCTAAATCTTCTCCCTTTTCAATAGCCGCTTTAATATTTGATTTTACGATCTCTTCAGTATTTATTGTAAAAGGAACCTCAACTTTTAGTTTATCCCATGCTATTATAATCGATCCTTTTCCAGCACCAATACCATCCATATAAATTAAAAAAGATTCGGTATGTGAAGTCGCTTTAGTCATTACTTTAACTGAAGCAATATTTTTAGCCTCATCATAATTTCCAGCCCCCCATTGTTCGGTATCTGAATTTAAAATCATTGTCCATTCTCCACCTTTAGAAGGGATAGCAAACAAGGCATAAGTTCCTGCTTTAACAGCTGTTTTTCCAAACATAAAATCTGTTGAGCTTGTTAACTTGGTACAAGCATTTGCACCTAATCGCCAAACCTTGTCATATGGCACTAATTCACCAAAAATTACACGCCCTTTTACACTGGGCCTAGAATATTCAATTGTAAAATCGGTTACACCTACTCTTTGTTCAACTTTACTCAAAGGACTTGGTTGTGGCAATTCCTGAGCTATTATACTGCTGGTTATCATTCCAGCCATTACTAATAGTACTAATTTTTTCATGTGTTTGTGTTTTTATGTGTTTGTTTTAAGACGGTTTGAAGGAATATCCCTGCCAAAATAACAATTATACTCCCGATAATATTATATAATAAAAAACTTAATTCAATTACTTCCAGTTCAACTAGAGCGTGCACAATTAATACACAAATTTGAGCAAATATTGCAGCAAATAAGGTTGAACGAGCCCCTACTTTTTTAAAGAAAAACGCCAATAAAAACACCCCTAAAATTGTTCCGTAAAACAGAGATCCTAAGATATTTACCAGTTGTATTAAGTTCTCAAATAATCCTGCAACTAAGGCAATGCAAATGGCAAGAATGCCCCATCCAACAGTTAGTAACTTGCTAATTCTTAGATCTTTCTTTTCGTTGTCAGATTCAGACCAAAACTTCTTATAAAAATCAATAGTTGTAGTTGAAGCTAGTGCATTCAATTCACTGGCAGTAGATGACATTGCAGCTGAAAAAATAACTGCTAACAATAATCCAATGAGACCATGAGGAAGAAAATTAAGAACAAATGTTAGGAAAATATAATCATGATCTTTGGTTTGGTAATTGTTATCAATCTTACCTAACTCAGTCTTGTAAAGTTGCCGTAAAGTGTCTTGCTTATTTTGTAGGACATTCACTGAACTAAAAGATAACTCCTGATTATCAACCCATTTTTCTAATTCCTTTTTCTTTTCATTAAAAACCGTATTGTATTGATCTTCTATATTTACTAATTGAGGTGATACCAGAACTTCATTTTCAACACCAGAACTATTAAAAATTATAGGTGGTTTGTTAAACTGAAACATCACAAATAGCATAGCTCCAATTAAAAGAATAAAAAATTGCATGGGAATCTTCATCAAACCATTAAACATTAAACCGATCCTTGAGGCTTTAAGTGTTTTCCCCCCTAAATATCTTTGAACCTGTGATTGATCGGTACCAAAATAGGAAAGCGCTAAGAATAAACCTCCAAACAATCCAGAGAGAAGCGTATATCGCTTAGTTGGATCAACAGATAAATCAATAATTTCCATTTTACCTAAACGACCAGCGATATCAATTCCTTCAGAAAAACCAATGGTCTCAGGAAAGCTGTCGAGCACATAAAAAAAGGCAGCAAACATGCCTCCCATAATAATTGTCATTTGCCATTTTTGCGTTAACGACACCGCCCTACTCCCCCCTGAAACAGTATAAATAATGACCAATCCACCAATAATTAAACAAGTTAATTCTAAATTCCAATCTAAGAGTTTAGATAAAATAATTGCAGGTGCATAAATCGTAATTCCAGCTGCAAGCCCTCTTGAAATCAAAAATAAAAATGCTGTAAAAGCCCTTACCCTGACATCAAAACGTTGTTCTAAATATTGATAGGCTGTATAGACTTTTAATCGATAATAAATTGGCAGGAAAAAAATCGAAATTATGATCATTGCCAAAGGCAAACCAAAATAGAATTGAACAAATCCCATCCCGCTTTCATATGCTTGGCCTGGAGTTGATAAAAAAGTTATCGCACTAGCTTGTGTTGCCATAATTGACAAGCCAATAGTCATCCAGTTTTCAGAATTATTCCCTTTTAGATAACCTTCTAAATTTCTATTTTTTCGAGTCTTCCAAGCACCATATCCGACAATAATTGCCAAAGTTGTACTTAATACTATCCAATCAACATTACTCATTAAGCAAAGGATTTAGTGATAATAAAAAAAATAATTATTTGAACTAAAAGAACGAATACCAACGCTAAATACCAAGCTCCCCAATTCGTATTATCTTTTTTGTCAATCATCATTAATAACTCAGTAGATTAGCAAATAATCGATAGGCACCTTCAACTCCATTTGGCAATTCACGGAAGAATGAAATACCAGTGTAAATAAATTGACCTTCCCCGTATTTGGCAACAATTAAAGCCCCATTTTGAGCGGATTCTCCTTCATCATGCCAGGACAACAAAGGGGTATAATCATCAGACCAATTGGCAGCAAAGTATAACCCTCTCTCCTGCACCCAATGATCAAAATCAGAAGTTGAGATTTTATTAGGACTATTCAACAATTTGTGTTCTGCGTTCAAAAAGGTGACTTTTGCATCTTCTTCTGTCACTCTATTTCTTGACAATTCAAATGGCTCTGGACCAAAAGTCTGACCTGAAGCTCTTCTTGAAGCGGTATTGTACTGCATAATAACATTACCCCCGGCCTTAACATAAGTAAATAATTTATCTTCAAAATTTTCTAGCTCTGGATAAACATTGTAAATTCTAATACCAAGAACAACAGATTGAAATTGCTTTAAATCAAGTATTGATAACTCATTGACTTCATGAACTGAAACTTCAAAACCTAGTTGTTCAATAGCTTGAGGAACAGCATCATCAACACCCTTGATATAGGCAATTCTCCCTGCTTTTATTTTAGCATCTAGTTTTATGCACTCTGGAACAGCTAGTTTAAAGATAGTTTGAGTTGGAATATGATCATAAGCAATTTCAGTAAATGATAACAACAATGCTCCCGTGCTATTAGTTAACCTCAACGGACCCCTAACACTTTCATCTGTTGATTTCAATTCAAATTCAACCCAAGCAACTCCGTGCTTTTTTTCAATATTTATTGGAATTATATTTGGTGAAATTCCCCACCCTTTTGGCCCGCTAATCTTGATCTCATCTTTTAGGTTTTTCTTAAAACTATGTATTTTCATGCGGATTATTTTAGTTTCTCCAGGCTTTAAAATGGCTAAATTTTGTTCAAAGTTAACAGTGAATTCGGGTGTTGAAATTAAATTTCTTTGTCGTTCACCGTATGACGGATCTCGCCATTTATATATTACGGGAATTTTAAGAACAATAAGCTCCTCGTTAATTTTTAATGTTATTAATTTGGACACTGCTGCACCTGCATCAGCTTTACCCAAAAGCTGTTTTTCTAGGACATTAAATATATTTACAAAGGGGGCATTCAACCAATACGGATTTGAAATTGAATGGCTAATCTGTTCAGTTATCTCCTGAGATAAAACTTCATTTTGAACTAAAGTTTTATCAATAACCTGAATGGCATTCATCCCATTATTAACAGCCATTAATTTGATAGGGGTTGAAGACCTATTAATTAAATTCAAACTTAATTGCGTCTCTGTTCCCTTTGCGAAACCATAATCAGTCCCAACAATTTCAATATGCAAGCCTAAGCAGTCCACAATTATTTTTTTACAGCGTTCTAGTTTTTCTGACTTAATGGTTGATTCTGGCAGACGTTCCAGCCCCTTTTTAATGGCTAATAGTGCCGGAACATTCTTATCAAGATTAACAAAATCAAAATCTGCCAATAAGTGTTCAAAATTTTGATTGTATTTATCATCAACTAATTGGGTCCAAGACTGCTTATTTTCTTCAAAAAATGACGTCTTCAGCTTTTGACCCACTAAGTGTTTAAAATATTCTATTCGTGATCCACGCTCAATTACTGCACCAAATCCTTGGCACTTGTGCTCACTTCGAGCAAGGGTTCCTATTTCATTATACGACATACCCAGAATTGGATTATATCCACCAATATCTGCAACCAAAAAATCAGGATTGTTTTCTGCTTCTTCACCCAACTTTTTATTCCACCAAACTGAAGAATTCCAGTAAACTGCTGCTGCTTGCCAAACACCATGATCGTTCACTTGTTCTGGCAGATAATTTGGATCAGCAGCTTTTTCAAAAGCTTCCATTGCTAAAATGGCTGATGCAGTATGATGACCATGTCCACCACGTTTATCAGGTGGAAAACGAGTAATAATTACATCAGGTTTAAATTGCCTAATAACCAGTACAACATCTGATAACATCTCGGCTTTACCCCATTTTTCAAATGACTCTTCCGCCGATTTAGAATAACCAAAGTCCACCGCTCTTGTGAAAAATTGTTTAGCTCCATCAAAAGACCTTGCGGCGAGCAACTCCTGCGTTCTTAAAACACCTAAATCTTCACTTAATTCATCACCAATTAAATTTTGTCCGCCATCTCCTCGAGTTAATGATAAATACGCCGTTTCTGCCTTTTCCCCTAAAGAAAAATAAGCCAGAGCTCTTGTGTTTTCATCATCAGGATGTGCAGCGATATATAAGACTCTTTTTAAGGAATGTAATTTTTGAAGGTCAACATAAATTTCAGATGCTGATTTATTGGCAAATGTAAGTGTAACTGAAAATAAAAAAATAAAGAGTAAAGATATGCGCATTAAAATATCAATTGGTAAATTAAATTTAATAGGTTTGAAAGTATACAAAGCTAACTAATTATCTTCTGATCATTGTTCATTTCTAAATCAATTATTTGTTTCCTAAATTCTCCAAAATGAGTTTTAACAATTGCATTTAAGGTCTGGAAACAAAGTTTGAACCGCTAATCAACTTCCAAATCAAATTAATCTGGTCATCATTTATTTCGAAGCTTAGTTAATTTAAGGATGTATAATTATCAATTAGATTGTTAATCTTTATCAGAAAAGGCCTAGTTTTCTTAGAAATGTTAGGGCATGTGTTTGTTATCTATTATCATATTTGCACTATTTTTATCCTCAAATGGCTTTTCTCAAGTTAATGCCACTTATTGGGGTGTAGAGGATACTACACTGCAATTATCAAAACATACAAATTCTGGTACTGTAAATGATTATTTAGAATGGTACAATTATTCAGGTCAGGATTTAAATATGAGGTAGGTTGCCTATTTTAGTTCAAATTGACCTTACTTGTAGACCGCTTCATTTACTTATAAAGTGTTATGATATTGATGGCAAAATCACTTTTAAAAAAATCATCTTATAAAATAGCATAGTTATTTGTAGCGTAACTGCTCAAACTTGAGAAGGTTAATTAACAATTAACTCTTTAATGAGAATTTGGTTAGTTCCAACTAATCTTAGGAAATACAGCCCTTTTGGTAGAGTAGAAATATCGAGACTACTAGACAAAGTACCTTCAATATTTTGACTAATGACAGGTTGGCCCATAGCATTATACATGTAAATCATATTAAAGCCTTGATCATAAAGAATCGTAACGTTTTCGCTTGTCGGGTTGGGAAAAACTATACAATCACTTGACATGCCATAGACCACTGATCTGATTTGTGAATATGTTTTTGTACCATCTATATCGGTTTGGGCTAATCTATAATATGACACACCCCGAATTGGTTTATTATCCCAAAATGCATAGGTATTTAACACATTAGATGTACCTGCACCATTCATTTGAACTATATCTTTCCAGTTTTCGCCATCTGCCGATCGCTCAATTGTAAAAAAGTGATTGTCTAATTCCGAAGCTGTTGACCAAGCTAATTTGACTTGTTCACCAATTAAATTGGCTTCAAATGATAATAAGTCGATTGGAAGTGGTTGCGCTGAGGCTTTGGATCCAACCGTAAACCAAACATCATGATTAAAATTGACGCCTGTAAACACCAATTCTCCAGAGGTTGAATTATATGTCCTTCCTATTTCAATCTGAGTACAATTTGTGAAATTCCCATCATCATTGTCAATCAATAAGACTAGATTGGATTCATCAAATGAAGAGAAACCAGAAATTTCATCTAAATAAAATCTAATCGTAACCTCACCCACATCACCTCCTAATTCACTGGCTTTCCAAACCCTATGCAATCGATTACTAATATTAGGGATATATTCTACATATGGTAATAAACCCAATGTTAGGCTAGCGCCATCATGCGCCCACATTAAATAATCACCAGTATTTAAACTGCTTGGGTTATTAATTCTTACCATCCCTGTGCCTTTAGCATCTGGATGATTATCATCAGACCCAAACTGACCTATTCCTGCCAATTCATTATTATAAGTGGTGGCATAAGAGGTAGCGTAGTATTGTGCACTTCCAAATAAATCCACATCATACTTAGTAGATAAATGATTCTCAATAATGAGCCTTCTGGTTTCATTCAACGGTGCATCACTAAAATAAATTAACTCTTGAACAGCACCATCAAAATAAGTCACATTACTTGCATTATCGGTATATCGTGTGTTGCCTATTACGCCTCCAATACTTCCATTATCACCATGACTATATAACCTGGGATCAACACCACTAGGTGTTGACAATGTTACTGAACCAATATTTTCACCATTAAGATACCCTGTTAAAGTACCATTAGGGGAATCAATTTGATAATTTAAAGTCGCAATATAAGTTGAATTAATAGCGATAGTATTCGCACCACTAGACACAAAAAATGCTCCAGTTGAAGACCCTACGCCCCAAGCTGAATTAGCACCATTATCATCACTGTTATTCCAAATATGGAAATATAATTGTCCGCTTTCAATATAGATTGAAATGCCCCTAGTAGCGCCACCTTGCTCATATACCATTTGTCTTGAACTCACATCTGTTTCTGTACTAAATACAATTGAAAAATGCTTGCCTTGATAAAAGGGGTTAGTATTAATGTTTGCATTGTCATTAATATCAAATAGATCTGTTGTGCCATTGAATACAAGCTGTTTTTGGCTGTTTGGACCAGAAAAATCCATATTAGGTTGATTGCCTGACGTACCTTGAGTGACAACATTACCATTTGGAGAACTGTCTACAAAATCTTGCACATTAGCCCCATCAACGTCAACTAAATCAGATGCTTTCAACCACATAATATTATCAATGGCCTCTCCAACGCCTGCAGCACCCGTCCATTCAAAAGAAGAGTAATCTTTGATGGTATAAGTATACATTGTATTCCCAAGAGGAGTGCAATTCACAGCAGTAGCAACGTCTAACTCAAAATCAATGGTTTCATCTGATTCTGCAATGGCATCATTTACCACAAAAAGAGGAAGTATTTCAAGTGTATCTCCAGGTGAAAAAATAATAGGCCCCGTTGTTGCTATTGTATAATCGGTTCCAGCAGTGGCACTGCCTGTTAACATATTTTCGTAATCAATTTCCACGACTTGAGAAGATTGTGCTGACAATTGCACTTCAATGAATGGAGACCCTAACAATTCTGGTCCTTGTGAAGCTGATAAAACGAACTGTACTTCAGGTGGAGAATCGTTATCCGTAATTGTAGCTGTATGATCTTTAAAACCTGATAGGATATCAGCATTGACATTATTAACCAATTCAAATATAATGGTTTCGTCAGGCTCATCTAATAGATCATCATTAATTGTAATTGGCATATCTACAGAGGTGACTCCAGATCCAAAACTAGCTGTTCCTGAAATATAAGTATAGTCGACACCATCCGTAGCTGTTCCAGCCCCGCCTGCAACCTTTAATTGGTAATCTACACTAACTGCAGGTACGGTATTACCTGATCTTAAAATTTGGATATTAACAACACCTGCATTTTCAATTTGTGCAGAGCTAATGGCACTAAATCCAACTTTAGGCGTATTGTCATCATCAAAAATAGAGAATGTATTCGTATTATTTGACCCGATTTCAAGACCTGCCGTTGTATTGCTGCCAAGAAATAAAGCTAACATAAAATCCTCTGTTGCTTCTGAATCGCTATCACCTAATATATCAAATGTGATTTGATTTGTATAAGCCCCTGAAGGAATTGTAATAAAACCCGTTCCGGGAGCCACATTGAAGTAATCAACGCCAGGTGGCGGACCAGGACCGAAAATGGCTGTATTGTCTGTATAGGAAAAATCGACATTGACGTCAGTCGCAGGTCTGTAATTCAACTCTACGTCAATTGCTACGCTATTATCGGTCCCAACTGGTGTCAACTCGAAGCCAAAATCGTTAGCATTCGTAAACTGAACAGCAGGATCAACAATACCAATTGTAATGAATGATCCATTTGGAATTGGCTCATCAGTACTATATAATGAACCACTAGTATTACTCATTTCAATAATTTCTGTGCTTGAACTATTGAAATCAGACAGAGATCCACCGCTCTTGTCAACAATGAGACAATATTTTGTATAACCACTAATAAGAGTTGGTAGATCATTGACATCTATCTGAAAAGTAATGTCTCCAACATTACCAGTATGGTCCGCCCGCCATTCTCTGGTCAACCTTAAACTATTGACCCCGTTGTTTGGTGCGTTTGTGACCGTCCAGGTGGACGCATCTCCATTATTGTGCCCAACTAAAAAATATTCTTGATTACTGTTTGCAAATTCAGCTGTATTCCCTTCTATTTGAAATAAATTACGGCCTTGGGCTGTATTATGAACGTCCGCCGCATCTTGGTCACGACCGATTCCAATGACTTCCGTCCCATATGTGACTTGATAATCAAAATAATCATTCAACACTAAATTAGCAAAGTACTTGGCCCCTAAATAATTCTCTACTATGATGCGTTCCGCATCATTTAAAATTTCGTCATACGCTATAAATTCAGCCATGTCTCCTAAAAAAGGCTGTTGACCCGTTGAACCACTCACAGGACCTAGCTCATTATATGATTCATTATTAATAGCACCTAAACCTGGTGCATCAGGATGGTCCCATAAAGACCCGACTCCTGACGCTGGATCTCCAGGACCAGGGTTTAAAAGGGCAAAGGTCTGCCCATTAAGAAAACCAGAAATTGTACCCGTAGTATTACCTAACGGTCCGTCAAAAACATGTGTGACGATATATGGTGTGCTAGGCAAAACAGGAACTTGAGTAAATGTATAACCCCAAGACGGCGTGCCATCTCCGTCAACACTGAGGTCGTAGCCGCCAAAATATAAGTCACCATTAAATATAAAAACATTTAGCCCTCTTACAGCACCACCTTGCTCCCATAGCATTTGTCTAGTGGTCACATCAGAACCTGTTCTAAAAGCTAAAAAGGTTGTGCGTTCAGTATACGGACCAGATGTATTAATATCGGAAGAAGACACCAATTGAAGGTATTGCGCAGGCAAAAATCGAAGTATCGGATGACCATTGATACTTGCACTCAAATCACTACGGAAAGTCGGTTGACTTCCTGTGTTGGTTTGGGTAGGTGTATTGGCATTAACTGATAAAGAAATGTCAGGCCAAGATGCTACTGATGCGCCATCTCCGAGAGTCAATTCGTCGGCATCTAACCACATTTTACAGTTTGAATCTGTTCCCGTTTCATTACTAACGCCAGCCGGCCCCATCTGAGATATGCTTAACCAAGGAGCCAGTATAGCCATGCCAAGTACGTTAATTCTAAATACACTCATAAAGTTAATTCTGATGGGAAATCAGTACCATACAAATATAAGAAATCTGGCTCACCTAAAACGATTTTTTTTAGATAATACTCTATAGATTTAATAAATATTTGGTAAGCACTAAGTTATATAGAATTATACTGTTATTTAATACCCAGTTTCTTTTTCATACCCTTACTCAACCCATCCTTGTGTAAAAAAATATTGATGGTTTTGTACTTGAAGAAAGCTTCTGACGCATAAAAATAACCGTCGCAATCATTGGATTTACCCCATGAATTCTTGATTAATAAATATTTTGTACCATTTTGATCTTTGTACACGCCAACAGCATGCATACCATGATCATCAGTTGTTTGCTTATCATCATAAGCTTCTTGTCTTTGGGCTTGAGTGACATCTTCTTCTTCACCCGGTTTTTCGAAACAAGACGCTTTTTTATCAGATCCACCATCTGAGAAATTTTTATTGTCTTGCCCACTCACAAAAATTGATGATTTATCCTTTGGAACAATGGCTAAACCTGACCGGTAATTGAAATATTTTTCGGAAACATCACTTCCCCATGCAAAAGAATAACCGGAGGTAATGGCATCTTCTGCTATTGACCAAAACTCATCCAATGGCACATTATAACTTGAAGCCATTGTCCAGTTGTCGGGCACCATAATAGGATTTTTAGTATAAAAAGGATGATGAGTGAATGAAGTAACTGAGACATAATCATCCATATTTAAACCTAATTTATCTCGATAAGTAATCGGTGTATGCTCTTTGCCGTTAACTTGAAATTTCATTTCATTAACATCACTTGGTACGTATCCCAAATACGCATTTAGAATGCCATCTATTGCTTTAACCCACGCAGTACTCAACCCTTGTCCAGTTTTCAGTTTATTGGCTCTTTTTAAAACACCTTCCATTGCACCTTTTAACACTTCAGACAGTTCAGCGTGAGTGTGTTTTTCTGAACCATAATTCAACCCTTTATAAGCTTCTAATGGTACAATGCCATATTTTTTGATTACCCATGGAATATCAACAAAGGCTCCACCTTCATCAAAATTGGCCTTGCCATTCATTCTAATATAATTAATCGCCTTACCAATATAGGCAAATCTTGCAATCCACATTTGAGACAAAACATGATCTCCTTTACCAGTTCTTTTTAATTCTGATTCGAAAAAAGAGAGGGTTGAAAAACTCCAACATGTCCCTGTATACCCTTGCGATAAAACTGGTGTTGCTTCTAAATGTGCAATTTTTTCAAATTTGTACTCACTGCCTTCTTTATTCGTTGAATACTCAGTTTGCGAATACGTTGTTAGTCCGACGAAGCATATTGCAATCGCCAATAATAATTTTTTCATCTGTTAATTTTTATTTTTCAATATAACCATAAACCGAGCCAATTAAAGTTTGATTAACCTGATTCATGCCATTCTTTGGTTTTGATAATCGATAAAAATACAAAATCAATTAAGTTAAACTATAAACTTTATGCCAAAGTTTATAAATCCATGGTTAAACGGAACATTTGATATTTAGCTGGCAAGCAAAACTTATTGCTTAAGCACCCAAGTTGAAACGGCCTTATCTTTAAGGATTCTCTTTTCTGATTTAGCATCAGACATTGAATCAAATCCGCCTGCAGCTACACGATATAAACTATTTTTTTTATCCAGAATATAGCCTGAATAACCTAAAGATTTAAGTTGTCCAATTAAATTATAGGCATTATCCTTAATAGAAAAACAGCCTGCAATTAATTGAATGGGTAAGTTTTCTTCCTTTAACGAGTTTGATGTAACTTCATTTTCAAAATCTTCAGAATTCTCAACTTCAGTTGATTTCCTATCTAATCTTACAGGAATATATAATTCATCATCAAATTGATAATTATAAATAGTTACTTCATCTGGAATAGAAGCCACTTTTTCATTGAAACTTTCTTCGGGACCGAAAGTAATCAAACTCTCTACTTCCAAGCGCGGAACATAAGTCCTTGGCTCGTATTTATTTAAAGGATTAAAATCAGCCATTTGAATGCTGCCAGTAGCTAAGAAATCCGTCTCCATTGGAATCCAGTATGAATAAAATAGAGCAGGCAGTAAGCAGGCAGCTGCAATATATCCAAGTCGTCTTTTCGTTCTACTTTTTTGTCTCAAAGGCACTACCTTTGTATCCTCCACTTTAATTTGTTCATGCTCAATATTAGCACTATCATTAAGTGTAAAAACTTGAGTTACTTTTTCTTCAACAGGCTCTTGCTTTGTCTTAGCTTCTGCTATTGTTTTAGTTTCTTGAATAACTGCTTTTTTATTTTCAATAAACTTAATACTAGATAAACCATACGCACTTAGCAAAAGATTAATGTCTCGACTTTGTTCAAATTGAACCTGACCATCCTTTTCAAACAAATAGCCAATTTCACCAAATTCGATTCTATGTTCTGCCTTTAATTGCTTTCGCCAATCTACAACAACAGTATCAATAAATTTTAATGCATTCAGATAGGTCAGATCCCTTTTTCTAGTCACATAATTGGCCAACAAGCCATCATTATCCGCTAACTTTGAGTTAAATAATATTGATTTTGATGGTGGATGAATTTTTCCTCTAGACCGATCAATAACAGCAGATTTATAATTGGTAATAAATCCACCAAAATTTGGGACAACTACACAGTCATTGTCTTTCAATAATTCTACTATAAAATGGTCAAGCGTCATATACTAGCAAAAATACTAAATTAAAGTCATTATGATACGGTACAATCTGTATTTTTGTTTCGTTTAAATACAATTAATTGAAAAAACCAAACAAACCATATTGTGCAATGCCATGGGTTCATTTTCATGTTGCAGACAAAGGGGTTGTGAAAGCATGTTGTGTTGCTCAAATTCCTTTAGGCAATGTTAATACTGATAGCTACGCTTCTATTTGGAACGGAAAGCCTATTCAGGTTCTTAGAGAAAAATTTCTGTCAAGTGAACCAGATAGTCGGTGTAAAGTATGTATTAATCAAGAATTAGCTGGTGCCAAAAGTATTCGTCAAGAAACTTGGGATAAATTCAAAACATTATCAGAATTTCCGATCATTCAAGATGACTTCCCAACTTATTTTGACATTCGATTTTCTAACGTTTGTAATTTCAGATGTAGAACCTGTTGGCAAGGTGCTAGCTCAAAGTGGCATTCAGAAGCTGTTCAATTGGGACGGACCAAAAGTAAACAGGCCATCTTATTAAACATTAATCATTTTGAGTCCTTTATTCTGGAATATGGACCGGCTCTAAAACAGGCTAAAGAAATCTATTTTGCTGGAGGTGAGCCTTTGATTACTGAGGCTCATTATCAATTATTAGAATGGTTGATTCTAAATGGAAATCACACTTGTAGGTTGAGATACAATACCAATTTTTCAACCCTAAAATTTAAAGGCTATGATCTTATTGCTTTATGGCAACGATTTGAAAACATTGAGATTATGGCCAGCATAGATGCTTCTGATGAATTAGGAGAATATATTCGAAAAGACATGAATTGGGAAACTATTCTTAAAAACCGCGAACTCATCCGTAACGAATCGCATATTCATTTTAAGGTTTCTCCAACTGTTTCAATTTTGTCTATTTACCATTTACCAGATTTATATCAAACCTTGCTTGAGAAAAACATGATTGCTGAATCAGATTTCTATTTTAATATTCTTGACCGACCACGATATTATAATATTAAAGCTTTTAAACCTGAACAAAAGCACGAAATTTCAACCAAATACAATCGTTTTTATCATTGGGCAGCTCAACATAGTGTACCCAAAGAGATTATAAATGGTTTTAAATCTTGCATCAATTTTATGAATACTGAAGATTTATCAAATCAATGGTCTAAGTTTCTAAAAGAGACTGCTCAAATAGATCAAATTCGAACAGAAAATTTGATGTCTTGGTGGTTTAATGCTTTAAAATTAAATGAATAATATTAATTTTGCACCGCATGGATTTAAAACAAGTCAACCCTAGGATTATTGGTGCCGTTATTGGATTCGTATTTGGTATAATAATGACTAGAACCTTTACTGCTGCGCTTTTTACTGCGGGATTAGGTTACTTTATAGGCAATTCGTTTAATGATGTCAAAAGCGGAAGCACTAAAAATGGGAATTTGGACTATATCAAAGAATTATTGGCATTGGTATCTGTAATTCTTACAAAAGATAAAAAACTACTGCAATCTGAGCTCAATTTTGTGAAACGTTTTCTAAAACACAATTTTTCAGAAGAGGAAGCTAAAACCTATTTATTGATTTTTAGAGATTATAACAAAAAGAACTTTTCAATAGAAAAAATTTGCAGTCGACTAAATTTAGAATTGAATCAATCCAGTAAACGACAGGTGTTACATTTAGTCATAGGTGCTGCAGTAGCGGATAGAGAATTAACAAAAGCTGAACTAGCAGATTTATACCTTATTGGTCGTTATTTAAATATTAGTGCACAGGCTGTTGACGCCTTGTTATCCCTTCACCATTTTACATTTGAAGGCCAAACTAGGTCAAATTATTCTAGATCGTCTCGATCTGCTCAACCACGTTATAGTTCTAGCCTTAAAAATGCGTATCAAATACTTGAATTAACTGAATCTGCATCAGAAGCTGAGATAAAAAAAGCTTATCGAAAATTGGTTGTCATCTATCATCCCGACAAAGTCAGTCAAATGGGTGAAAGTTTTCAAAAAAGTGCCAAAGAAAAATTTCAAAAAGTTCAAGATGCTTATGAGCAAATAAAAACAGCTCGAAATATGAAATAGAAGGTTAGTTTTATTATGATTAATACTAACTTTAAAAAAAATTACAATATGACATTTTGGAAAACATTTTGGGCAAGTTTAGTTGCAATTATAATCTCTGGCGTGATCCTCCTCGTTATTTTCTTCATGTTATTGGGAAGTATGATTGCAGGTTTTTCTGATACCTCAAAGGTTAAGTTTATTAAAAACAATACTGTTTTACATCTGAAATTTAATCAGAGAATTGGGGATGTATCTTATGTTTCCATTGACCCAACAGGTTTTCAACCACTTGAGCAATTAGGTTTAATTGATATTCTGAACGGGATTGAAATGGCCAAAACTGATCCAAGAATAAAGGGAATCTTCATTAATACTGGCAATCTTAATATGGGCATGGCTACAATTAAAGAGGTTAGAGCTGCTTTAGAAGATTTTCAGAATTCTGGCAAATTTTTGGTGACATATAACGAGACATATTCTAACAAGTCATATTATTTAGGTTCGGTTGCTAACGAAGTTTACCTATACCCAACAGGTCTTTTAGAGTTTCTTGGTCTTGGCGTCGAAATTCCATTTATAAAAACGGCTTTAGATAAACTTGATGTTGAAATGCAAATCATTAGAGGGTCGAACAATAAATTTAAGAGTGCTGTTGAACCTTTGATGTATACCGAAATGAGTAACGCTAACCGTATTCAAACTAAAAAGTACTTGGATGCCCTGTGGTTAGAAATTTTAATTGATATTGAGCGTCAAAGAGGTATTTCCATCTCCCAACTTAATTTAATTGCGGATAGTGCCTTAACTAGAACTGCTGCAGATGCTGTGAAATATAAATTAATTGACGGATTAAAGTACTATGATGAAATTGAAGATTTATTATACACCAAAGCAGAACCAACTTTAGATGAGAAACTACACCTTTTCAATTTTACTGACTATGTGGATCATCTGCCAAAAATGAAGGAAAGCAATAAATCTAAAATTGCCGTCATCTCTCTTGAAGGAGATATTGTTGATGGTAATGGAGCCGTGGGACAAATTGGAGGAAATTCATCTGCTGAATTAATTCGAAAGGTTAGAAAAGACAAAACAATTGAAGTTGTTGTACTTCGCGTTAATTCTCCTGGTGGAAGTGCATTGGCAAGTGATCTTATTTGGCGAGAAGTGGTTTTAACAAAAGCTGCCAAACCTGTAATCGTTTCAATGGGAGATGTTGCTGCCTCAGGTGGATACTATGTGGCTTGTGCTGCTGATAAAATATTTGCAGAACCAAATACAATTACTGGTTCTATTGGTGTATTTGGTATTATTCCATACACTGGTGATTTAATGAAAAATAAATTAGGCATTACATTCGATCGGGTTGAAACAAATTCTCATAGTGTCATTTCACTAAACAAAAAACTAACTGAAAGTGAATTGAAAATTATACAACAAGGTGTGGATGATATTTATGAAGATTTTATAACCAAAGTTGCAGATGGAAGAGCTCTCACTAAAGCTGAAGTTGACAGCATTGGTCAAGGCAGAGTCTGGGCAGGAAAAGACGCTAAAAAAATTGGTTTAATTGATGAATTTGGTGGTCTAGAAGCAGCCATTTCTGAGGCGGCCTTAATGATTGGAGATTCAAGCGCAAACCCTTCGGTTAGAATATACACTACTAATGAAAATGACAAATGGGCGGAACTTATTAAATCACTTGATCAAACCAAAGTCAATACACCTGGTGACAGACTAGACAAAAAATTAATAGAATTATGCCATTACGTTGGATACCTTGAAAATTCGAAAGGCATTCAGGCTAGAATTCCATATTTGTTCTGGATTGATTAAAAGTGCAAAATTCCACTATATTTATACATGTGAAGAAAATTTTAGTTGTCAGGTTTAGTTCAATTGGAGATATCATACTCACTTCTCCAGTGGTGCGGTGTATTAAAACGCAAAGGCCTGAAATTGAAATTCATTATCTTATTAAGCAAAAATTCGCAAGTATAGTTGAAACAAATCCGAACATTGACAAAGTTTATACAATAGAAAAAGACATTGGAGAGGTAATGGTTGACCTCAAAAATGAAGCTTACGATTTTGTAGTAGACTTGCATCAGAACTTAAGAACAAAACGGCTTAAATTGGCCTTAAGAAAGCCATCAAGATCTTTTCCTAAACTGAATTTTAAGAAGTTTTTACTAACCAATTTTAAGGTCAATACAATGCCTAAAATTCATATTGTTGACCGGTATTTTAAACCAGTGAAAATTTTAGGTATTAAAAATGACTTAAAGGGACTAGATTACTTCATTCCAAGTCATGATCTGGTTAATCCTGTTGACTATAATATCCCTACGAATTATATTGTGTATGCTATTGGAGCACAATATGCAACCAAGAAGATGCCTCTTGAACAAATTATAGGCCTTATTTCTAGACTTTCTTCTACACCCTTTGTTTTATTAGGAGGGGAAATGGATAAAAAAGAAGGCAAACAAATTGCTGCTCAATGTCAGAACGTTATTGATTTATGCGGACAACTTAACTTGAATCAATCGGCTAGTTTAATTCAACAAGCAGATAAAGTCATCACCCACGATACAGGACTAATGCATATAGCTGCTGCTTTTCAAAAACCAATTATTTCCATTTGGGGTAATACTAGTCCTGACCTTGGCATGTACCCTTATCTCCCGCAAGAAAATAGTGTTTTTTCAATGCATGAAGTAGACGGTTTAAAATGCAGACCTTGTTCTAAAATTGGTTATCAGAAATGTCCTAAAGGTCATTTCGATTGTATGGTTAAACAGGATTTAGAACAGATTGCTCAAGATTTGAGATAATTTAAAATAAAACCGATTATTGTTTATTAATAATCTGTACTTTAGATTAATCAGCTTTCTATGCTCAAGTCAGTTTTAATATTAGCTTTCTGGATTTCTGCCTTTTTAAGTTTAAGCCAGAATAATTTTATGCCATTAGAATTTGGCAGTACTTGGAGGGGTTATTGGACAGGTAATATGGACAGTGGTTGGCTCGAATACTCAACTGGAGCAACTTTGAATGATACTAGCATTAATAACCAAACTTATCATAAGCTTTTTATTGCAAGTAATTCATCAAACAAGACTTATTTTTGTGGGTTTAGAAGTGATTCAATTGAAAAATCAATATACATCATACCTAGCGATAGTATTCAAGAATATCTATTTTTTGATTTTGATTCTCTAATAACAGAAGGAGATCAAATTGATATTTCATATTATGGATTTGGTGAATTTAAAACTGAATCTTGCGAATTTTTAACTCTAGACTCTGTTCTAATCAATGGATACTATTATAAAAATTGGTATTTCTCATGTTTTGATGATAGGTTCCAAATAATTTCAGAGCATTTTATTGGACTTTATAACTTCCCTTTTCAGGCTGAAAATTATGAATGGTGGGTTATGGAAATGAAATGCTATATGGAACATAATATATCGATCTTTGGTAATTGCCCATTCAATTATGATGATGTGGCAGGTATTCATGAAAAACCAGCATTAGAACTCACTGTTTATCCAAACCCAGCTAAAGAAATTATTTATTTTGAAACAGAAATTAATCAAGAGATATCTATTGAATTAAGAACTATAACAGGTGAACTAGTATTTGAATCAAATGAGCTAATAAATAGGGCTCTTGATTTGAGTACTTATAATAACGGTGTCTATATTTTAATAATAAAATCAGAACATGGCGTTAAATCTCAAAAAATAATTAAGCAATAAATATTATTCATAAATCCTCTTGACCTCCCGAAATGTGTTTGCGTGTGCCTCAATAATATCCTTAATATGTTTAGAATATCCACCCCCCATACCTACAACTACAGGGATTTGAAGTTGATGACAAGTTTCGAACACAAACTGATCTCTTAATCGACAACCTTCAATTGTCATTCCTAAACGTCCTAATTTATCAGTTGATAAAATATCAACCCCGCTTAAATAAAATATTAATTCTGGTTTTACTTTTGAAATTACCTTGGGGAGTTCCGATTTTAAAATATCTAAATAGGTTTCATCATTTATTTGATCTGGCAAACCAATATCCAAATCTGACTTTTCCTTTTTAAGCGGATAATTATGAGCGCCATGCATACTAAAGGTAAAAACCTGATCATTCTCTGCAAATAATTTAGCTGTACCGTTGCCTTGGTGGACATCCAAATCAACGATTAATATTTGACTAATTACCTTATGATGCAATAATTCATTTGAAGCAATGGCAAAATCATTAAACATACAGAAACCTTCTCCTTTGTCAGCATAGGCATGATGTGTTCCCCCAGCAATATTCAATGCTATGCCATCTTTTAGTGCATAATACGCACACTCCAAGGTGCCTTTAGAAATATGACGACCTCTTGTCACTAAAGATTCATGGAATGGTAAACCCATGGCCCTAATTTCCTTTGAAGATAAAGTTCCTGATTTTAACTTTTCCCAATATTCTGCAGTGTGGGTACGCAAAATTTCAGCTTCTGTTAATTGACCGGGCTCAAAAAAATCTGTTGCTGTCAAGGTACCTTCATGCAAAAGTTGTTGAGGTAAAAGCTCATATTTTTCCATGGGGAATCGGTGCCCATCTGGCAACTTATTATAAGCATATACCTGACTAAAAGCAACCTTCACAATATGAATCAACGTTTCAATTTACTGAACAAATCCCAGAGTACTACACCAGTACAAACTGAAATATTTAAAGAATGTTTAGTGCCAATTTGAGGAACTTCAATAATGGTGTCTGACTGATCAATCACATCTTGTTGAACGCCATCAACTTCATTACCCAAAATGATCGCATATTTTTGACCTTTTTCGGGCATAAATTCATCTAAGAATATGCTATTCTCTGTTTGTTCAATGGCAATGCAATGCACATTTCCTTTTTTCAATCTGTCAATTAATTCAACTGTATTTTCTACATGTTCCCAATCTACTGATTCCGTTGCGCCAATCGCTGTTTTATGAATATCACGGTGTGGTGGTGAAGCAGTAATACCACACAGATAAATCTTTTCAATTCGGAAAGCATCTGAACTTCTAAAAACAGAACCAATATTATTTAAGCTTCGAATATTATCAAGTACAACAATGATTGGCGTTTTTTCTTCTGCCTTAAAACTTTCAATAGACAAACGACCTAGTTCCTGTAATTTTAATTTCCTATGATTCATCAGTTGATTATTTCAGAACTGAAGTCAGTCTGAATAACGAGTCATTAAACTCTCTTAGCATGATATTTGGATTCATACCATCAAAACTAGCAGACTGATAGACTGTATCTTTTAGATAAAATGTCAAATAAGCTGACGAAGCTTGGTCTGTTGCTCTTTTGTTTGAAGGTGATGATAACGTATCTAGAGCCTCAAGCGTTATTGAACTTGCTGCCTTTGTGAGTTTTTTCCAAGATTTCTTGTCAATTGGCGCTGATGATGCTTTACCAACATCTCCTGTTCTAAAATAAGAAATTGAGTCTTTATTGACCTTAACACTAAACTCCCCACTTTGGTTGGTTGATGTATATTCAAAAGCTGTAAAATTTGACCCACAACTTACCAAAACAATTGTCAACACTATAAAACTTAAATTCTTAATCATAATTTAATTTTTTAATATTCTCAATAGATAATTTACTCAACAATCAGCAGGTAATTATTCTTTTTACCCTTACTAAGTAAAACAAATTTATCACAAATCAAATCTGCTTTTGATAAAATATAATCTTCTTTAATCTTGGTCCGATTTACCGCAATGGCATTTCCTTTAATTTCTCTTCTTGCCTCACCATTAGATTTTAAAAAACCTGTCTTTGCTGACAAGGCATCAATAATTCCTAAACCATTATCAAGATCTACTCTCGACACCTTGGCTTGTGGAACACCATTAAAACCATCATAAATATCTTGTACTGATAACTGCTGTAAGTCTTCAATGGTTGCCTTTTTGTCAAATAAAATTCGTGTGGTATTAATTGCATTTGCCAATGCATTTTCACCATGAACCATTTTAGTCACTTCTTCAGATAAACGTTTTTGGAGCACTCTTAAATGGGGTGCCTCAGCATGTTCTGCTTCAATTGCTTCAATTTCATCTTTAGGTAAAAACGTAAATGTTCTGATGTATTTTGGCGCATCCTCATCAGTTGAATTTACCCAAAATTGGTAAAATTGGTAGGGAGACGTTTTATCAGCGGTCAACCAAACTGTTCCACTTTCAGTTTTTCCAAATTTAGTGCCGTCAGCTTTAGTCATTAAAGGGCATGTAAAAGCAAATCCTTCTCCTTTTCCAATTCTTCTCACTAATTCTGTTCCTGTTGTAATATTTCCCCATTGGTCGCTACCACCCATTTGTAATTTACAATTCATGTCCTTATATAAATGAAGGAAATCATAGCCTTGTATTAACTGGTAGGAGAATTCAGTAAACGAGAGTCCTGTTTCTATTCTTTTCTTAACAGAATCTTTAGCACTCATGTAATTCACTGTGATATGCTTGCCTACATCTCGAATAAATTCAATGAATGAAAAATTCTTCATCCAATCATAATTATTGACTAATATGGCACCGTTATCTGAATCATTAAATTCTAAAAAGCGCTCTAAAACACCTCTTACGCCTGCAACGTTTTTGGCTAAAGTTTCTTCATCCAATAAATTCCGTTCATCAGATTTTCCAGATGGATCACCAACCATTCCTGTTGCACCACCAACCAAAGCAATAGGCTTATGACCAGCTCTTTGCATATGCTTTAACATGATGATCGGAATTAAAGACCCAATATGCAAAGAATCTGCTGTCGGATCAAAACCAATATAACCAGTCACCAATTCTTTAGCTAATAATTCTTCGGTTCCAGGCATGATGTCTTGAATCATTCCCCTCCATCTTAGTTCTTCTACAAAATTTGTTGGCATTTCTAGTTATTTTAAGGGGATAAAGATAATTATTATTTCTAAGTCTTCTTCTCGATACAATCCTGAAATTTCAGGATCACTCTAAGTGGCTTAGAAATATTAAAATAAAAGCTAGCTAATCACATAAGCAAAATTAAACACAATAGAATTTTGGGATAAAGTGCATTTGGTTGAAACATCAATGAAATGGTGTTCTAAGAAATAAATAAATCCTTTCTAAGAGATTGTCAGTTCGAGTGATTTTTTGGAATGAAATGTAAAAAAATTGTATCGAGAACAAAATCTCTTGTATCTTTACCGCCTCAAATTGAATAACTATGTACAGAACGCATCACTGTGGAGAATTAAGAGCTGAACATATTGGTCAAAAAGTGACCTTATCAGCATGGGTTCAAACAATAAGAGACAAAGGCACGATTGCATGGATCGATTTAAGGGATCGGTATGGCATCACGCAAGTTGTTGCTGAAAGCGGTGTTGTTCCAGAAGCGGTGATGACTGAAATTAAGAATCTTGGTCGTGAGTTTGTCGTTCAAGTTGAAGGTGAAATTATTGAGCGTCATTCAAAAAACCCAGAAATGTTAACGGGTGACATTGAATTAAAAGCAGAAAAAATTACGGTTTTAAATGCGTCATTAACCCCTCCATTTACAATTGAAGACGAAACGGATGGTGGTGAAGAATTGCGCGCCAAATACCGTTATTTAGATTTAAGAAGAAACCCAGTTAGAGAGAAATTGCAGTTGAGACATAAAGTGTCTTTAGAGACTAGAAAATATTTAGATTCAGTTGATTTTATGGAGGTGGAAACACCTTATCTCATTAAATCAACCCCAGAGGGAGCTCGTGATTTTGTTGTGCCAAGCCGAATGAATCCAGGAGAATTTTATGCACTTCCTCAATCTCCTCAAACCTTTAAACAGTTGTTAATGGTTAGCGGTTATGACCGTTATTACCAAATTGTAAAATGCTTTAGAGATGAAGATTTAAGAGCTGACCGGCAGCCAGAGTTTACTCAAATTGATTGTGAAATGGCCTTTGTTGAACAAGAGGATGTTTTGCAAACTTTTGAAGGACTAATCAAACATTTGTTCAAAACTTGCAGAGACCATGAGTTTGAAGGAAATTTTCCTAGAATGACTTATGCCGAAGCTATGGAACGATATGGTTCAGACAAGCCTGATATTAGATTTGGAATGGAATTTTGCAATATTACTAGTATTGTAAAAGGCAAAGATTTCAAAATTTTTGACGAAGCGGAAACTGTTTTAGCCATTAATGCTGAACAATGTGCTGTTTATACACGGAAACAAATTGACAAAGTAACTGACTGGGTGAGACGTCCACAAGTAGGTGCTAAAGGAATGATTTATATGCGTGTCAATGAAGATGGAACTTATAAATCAAGCGTTGATAAATTTTACAATCAAGAAGATTTGGCTAAATGGGCTGAAGCGACCAATGCACAACCTGGAGATTTAATTTTAGTATTATCAGGTGACGACTCCAAAGTACGAAGTCAAATGAATGATTTACGTCTACATATGGGAGATGAATTAGGATTAAGAAATCCTAAGGTGTTTAAGCCGTTATGGGTCTTGGATTTTCCATTATTGGAATGGGATGAAGACACTGAACGTTACCATGCCATGCATCATCCATTTACTTCTCCAAAACCTGAGGACATGCATTTGATTGACAGTGAACCTGGAAAGGTTAGGGCCAATGCTTATGACCTAGCCATGAATGGCGTAGAGTTAGGTGGTGGCTCAATTCGAATTCACAATAAGGAATTACAAGCTAGAATGTTTGAATTATTAGGCTTTTCAGACGAAGAAGCTAAAGCACAATTCGGGTTCCTAATGAATGCTTTTGAATATGGCGCTCCTCCTCATGGTGGATTAGCCTTTGGATTTGATAGGTTAGTCGCTACAATGGGAGGTTCTGATTCCATCAGAGATTATATTGCCTTTCCAAAGAACAATAGCGGACGTGATGTGATGATCGACTCGCCAGCACCTATTGATGAAATTCAGCTTGCCGAATTGAACCTTGAGACTAAATCTGAAGAAAAGTAAAATTTCTATTCGGACTAGACCAGATTTCCTTCAAAAATGATTACCTTTTGTTCATAAAGCACCCCGCTTTCTAACATGTAATTCAAAAATGAATGATTTCAGATATTCTGCAAGAATACGAGCAACTTAAACTTAGCAAGGAAAAATATAATTCCAGTAGTTCAGTAGCAGATATAACTGAACTTAAAAATAGTGTCAGACTAGTTAATAGTGACACCATTTTGCTATGTAATCCTAAATACCCCACTTTGTTTCAAGTGATGATTTTCTTTGATCGAATTGAGGAACTCACAAAAGAGATTGAAGAATTTTATATTGTTGTCGGTGCCAACCAAATCAAATGGCCTTCTACAAAATTAAATCTGTATTCCAGAAAACGCTATAAACTTCTTAATGATAAACTCATTCATGTTTCGATCATTTCAGGATACAGTCCAAAAGTGAACTTAATTGTAGGTTTTTTCATTGACATTATTTTTGGTAAAATCTCAGTGTCAATGCACCTTAATATAAGACAAGCCTTAGAAGATCAAGAAAACATTCGAAAACAGCTTAATCCTGACAAATACAATCCTTCTGATTAAATTTAATTGTGGCTAAATTTTGAAAATCAATTAGATACCAATCATGAAATGCATCTACAGCACATATAATTAAACCAATTTTGGTTATTTCTTAGCCGGTAAGCTACGCATTTTTTGATAGAATTGCTTGAATAAAATAATGCTTAGTAAACCCAAAATCCAACTTATATAAAAAATATTATTTTCTGCTTCTTGCGTAAAATGGAAAACATGATTCCTGTCGTAATTTGAAACCAATACAATTGGTAAAAATGGGATATACAATTGTAAAAACATAGCTACAACAATGGAGGTGTGGTTTAGGGTGTCTGAAAAGAAAACGGCAAAAATGACAATTGATGTCACCAAATAGCCAAATATCATCAGTCCAAAAACAAAATCATCTGGCCGAATATCTGAAACTTCATAGAAAACAAACGACAAAAAACCGACAACAATTGGTACAACTGCCAAAGCGATTAACCCATACACATAATACTTCCAGTGGACTTGTTTGAAAATCCAAACGAATAAAGCTAGCACGCCACAAATACTAAACATACTAAACAAAAAGTCTCGATCTTTTAAGAGCCTTCTATCCTTCTCAATAACCAACCAATTAAGGCGTCTCATTTTTGATATTGGTGGACTATATGAGTAATAACGATTACTCTCTGTATTATAATAATAATCATAGTAATCGCTTTCTATACCATAATCTATTCCTACTCGACGTGCAATTATCGTTTCTGGATTATCCAAAATATCATGTTCCGAGAACTTGTTATAGGATTCGAGGTAATTTTCAATAATTTGAACCAATTCAACATGATTCACTGTAATTTTTTTTCCTCTTGAATATTGGTGCCTATTATTATTCGCTGGATCAATGAAATTTACCCTTTCAAATTCATAAACATCTCCATCTTTAGTCAAAGAACTTTTATGATTAACAACCGCATTTCCCAAATTAATATGGTCAATGTCTGCCAAAAATTCAGTGTCATCAATTGCATAATCAACTTTGTATTCATTTGTAAATGGGACTGCTGTAATTATACTCCAAGCAACCAAAAAGACCAATAAATATGAAAAATAATTAATGAACTCTTCAAGTAAACTCAATCTTCCCCCCGATTTTTCAACATTATGCCTGGCTTGCAGGACAAACCAATACACCAGTCCTATAATCACTAAAATGACTAAGAAAATAATCATTGGACTAGTTTCGGGAATTGGATCCAATCTGTCATAGCTAAACAACACCACATTAAATAAGAAAATCAACCCAATAATTGTTAATCCAATTGGTAATACCCAATGAATTTTTGTAATCCAAATATTTGGATAATGATGGAGTAAGTAGTTATCAATTTTTTTTACGAAATTCATTTTAGAAATTTAATTATTGAACAGTTTTCTAGTTGATGAGCTAATGTCTCTAAAATATGTTATCGTAAAGCCCTGCTCAATTAGGATCTTCAAAAAAACCATGGATTCTTGTTCAAGCGGTACTTTTACATGATAGGTATTGGCTACAAAGTCAATTTCAATATTGTTAAATAAATATTGAAGATCTTTTACTGAAAAATTGCCTTGAATTTCAAATTCATTCTCCTGTCTCTCAGCACCGATTTGATCAACCTCACCACCATAAATCAATGAGCCATTTTTTAAAAATAAGATCGAGTCTGCTATATTTTCGATTTCGTGTAGTTGTTGCGAACTTAGGATAACACTTACATTTCTACCTTCTTCGGATACAATTTTACGCAAGTCATCTAAAAATTTATTTTGGGCATTGATATCAAGATTAGCAATAGGCTCATCAAGGACTAATAAATCTGGCTCACCAATTAACATTTTTGCCAACTGAAACCGTAAACGGTATCCAGTACTAATTTCTTTCCACTTGAGATGAATATATTCTGACAATCCAAGTTTTTCAGTCAATTCATTTATTAATTTTTCTGCGGCATCTCCTTTAATCCCCCTAATGGCGGCTTCAAAAATGAGGTTATCTTTAAGGTATCCGTACCACTTTGGAATTCGTTGTGGAATATACGCGATCTTACTTTTAATGTCCAACCAATTATTGGTTATATTATCCCATTGATTAAAGTATTCTAGATGACCTTCATTAATAGACAAATCTCCAGCAACAATTCGCAATAGAGTTGTTTTACCGTTGCCATTCTCTCCAACAACGCCAATAATGTGTCCTGATTTCAATTTAAAACTGATATCATTCAGACTGAATCCGTTAAGCGAATAAGCTTTGGTAATATTCTCTGCATTAAAAATATTCATGCAATAAATTTAATGTTTTGAACGATTTAATTAATTATAAATTGCTGAGGTATTCGCACAAACTATTATCCGTTAAATAAGTTTAGATAATCGTGTAGAAAGTTAGTGTTTTCAATTGTCTCTATTTTCAAAGGTCTCCTCTTTTTTTATTCTAACCCTTCTAAAAATAAGATAGACCAAAATTGCCAAAATAGTTACCCAAATGAGTGCATGAATGCCAAAAAATGTGAGTGCAACAGTATCTTCCATTATTTAAATTTTACTGCAGTACCATAGGCTAATATCTCAGAGGCACCTTGCATCACCATTGAGGTGGTTAATCTAATGTTTACAATGGCATCAGCGCCTAAATTCTCTGCATCTTTTATCATGCGTTCCATTGCTTGTTCTCTTGATTGAGCCTGAAGTTTAGTATATTCTTCAATTTCTCCACCAACAATATTTTTAAGTCCAGCAAAAATGTCTCGCCCAATATTCCTAGCCCGGACAGTACTTCCTCTGGCAACGCCTAAGACCTTATCAATTTCATGACCAGGTAACGTTTCTGTTGTTGTAATTATCATTTTAATTGTATTTAATATTTATTGCTTAGGCATTTTGATCTTCACCCATTCCTAATTCTTCTTTTAGTTTTTGTAATTCACTTTCAGCATTAGAATCTGATGCATCTACCACAGCATCAATTTCATCATCAACACTGGTTGACATTTCAGCAATATCGCCATAGGCTTCTGCCAATGCTTCTTCCTGATTGACTTTGTCTTTCATGCGTTCCAACATGGAAACTGTGCTTGAACTATCAATTTGTGCCATTTGCTTATTAATGTTTTTTGTTGCGCTACTAACTTTTACTCTTGCTTTTAATGTTTTGAGTTCGTTTTCCCATTTGCTAATGTTTGTTTTAATCGTGTCAATATTCTTTTCTAATTTGACAATTGAACCATCAAACTTCACTATTTCCTTATCGGCACGTTCAACATGTCTTAGACATTCATCCTTTTTAACTAATGCTTCCTTTGCCAATCGATCTCCATCTTCAGCACTTATTTCACCTGCTTTTGCCTTTTTCAAAATGGCCATAGCTTTGCTTTGATAGTCTTCGGCTTTTTTGGAATAGTCCTCTTTATCTGATTTACTTCTAATAGCTAGCGCCTTGACCTGGGCCAAGCCTTCTAAACTTTTGTCCAGATCCGCTTTCATATCACGGATGCCTTGCTCAGTCATTTTAATTGGATCTTCCAATTTATCAACAGCAGAATTTGCTTCCGCTTTTCCTATTCTAAATAGTCTTCTAAAAATGTTCATTGTATTTCGTTTTTTTACTTTTTGGTTAATATTTTAATAATCTCATCTAATTATGTCCTCATTTCATTTTCACCAGACATCATATAATTGTGCTAGTTCAAATAACCATTTTAATATCACTAAATTTATTAAACATTTGCACTCAACAGTCTATAAAACTCACTAAAAGACTTTTTAAAGAATTTATTTGCTAATAAATTTAGCCAATCTGCTCAATTTTGCTATATTTGTTAGTAATCAATTTACATGCTTGTTGATAAATGTGAAAATTGCAAATTTTTATAGCTTAAATATACAATTTATTTTCTAAATTGCAAATTATATTAGCACAATAGCTTAATCTATTTTTATAAGATAGTCAAAAATGAAAAATATATTGACATTAATTACAATACTTTTTCTCATTTCAAGCGGAAAAGTATCAGCCCAAAACAACACCTGTTCAGGAATGACACAGGTGTGTGCAGACCCCGTATTAATATTCCCAGTAAGTATGAACACTTCATCAGCTCCCCCTGGAAATAATTATGGTTGCTTAGGCATTCAGCCAAGCCCAAGTTGGTTTTACCTTGAAGTAGACCAATCAGGAGATATTAATCTGGATTTATTATCTACAATTGATCTGGACTTTATCATTTGGGGCCCGTTCAACACACTTGCTGATGGACAAGCCGCATGTGGCAATTTGGGTAATGCACCTAACCCAATTGGAAATGTAGACTGCGGTTTTTTAGGCGGATCTATGGGAGCTTATCATGAATATCCTGATATTCTTAGTGCTAATATTGGCGAAGTCTACGTTATGATGCTAACAAACTTCAACAATATTTCTTCAACTTTTACTTTGACACAAATTGGCGGTTCTGGAGGGCTTGACTGTTGTTCAAACATTACTTGTCCTATAATTGATTTAATTTCTGCAATCCCCCAGGTTAACTGTCTGCAAACCTCTACAGGTTCAGTCATGGTTCAAGCTTCTTCAACAGATTGTAATGTTTTAACTGAAATAATTATGAATGGTGTATCTGAAACATTAACCTTACCTTTTGACACATTATTCGCGCCTTCAGGGACGATTGTAAATATAGATCTAATAGGTTTGAATGGCTGTGTAACAGACACAGTGTTAACCATACCATATGGTTCTCATTATATACAGGTAGACCTTACTATTTTATCAAATTCTTGTAATGGTCTAAATAACGGCAGTGCATCCGTATTAGCCTACGGTTTTGATCCAATTACAAATCAACCTGATGGCGTGCCAATAGCTAGCATTACTTGGACAAATCTTACAACCGGTCAGGTTATGAGTGGGGGTCCATCCAATGGTTTATTAAGCTCTGCATCTCCTGGAATGTGGCAAGTTAGTGTAACAGATGTTTCTGGCTGTCAAACAATTGTTGACTTTACCATTACAGAGGATATTGATGTTTTTAATTCATTAATTATTTTTAATTCGTCAACTAGCTTACTTGTATCCTTAGAAAGCAATCCAAACGTAGAATACCAGTGGTTAAATTGTGTAGATATGTCACCAATTCCCAATGCTACTAATCAAAGTTTCAATCCTCAAAACAATGGTAGCTATGCTGTTGTATTGGACAATGGAAGCTGTATAGATACGACAGAATGTATTGACCTAGTCAATCTTGATTTCACCAATTCCTGGCCAGTAACACTTAAGATGTATCCTAATCCAGCTTCAAATATTATAACTCTTGAATTAGACAAAATCTATCCAAATCACGTCATTAACATTTTAGATGTCAACGGCATAGTAGTATTTAAGATAACTAATTCTGATCAAAAAACAACCTTTGCTCCAAACCTTGCATCTGGTATTTATTTTGTCGAAATAAAATTGAGTGGAATGGTAAAAAGGACTAAATTAATTATTGAATAACAATGTCTCATTTCGGCAGAAATATTAAAAAAATTAGAACTGTAAAGAATCTCACCCAACAAAATTTTGCAGATTTATTCAACTTAAAGAGAGCAACTTTAGGTGCCTACGAAGAAGGTAGAAGTGAACCAAAAATTGAGAACATCATAAAAGTTGCTAATTATTTTAGTATTAGCATTGATGACTTGTTGACAAGAGACCTTACGGTAAATGAGCTCCTCAAATTTAAAGGAGACATAACAACAGGGACCAGCAAATTGACCCAAGAATACTTTACTGACGTACCTTGCATTACAGAGCGTAATTATTCCGACTATATCTTAAATCATGATAGTCAATCTTTCGTCAATGAAATGCCTTTTTTAAGGTTGCCAATAAAAGACGATAGACCTGTAAGAGGTTATACTATTAATAACCTTGAAATGACTTCGCACAATAAAGGTCTTTTTCCAAATGATGTTGTCGTTGGACATCAACATCCTTTAAACAAAATTAAAGCCATTATTGACGGAACACTTGTCTTAGTTTTAACAGAACAAAAATTGATTCTCCGGCGAATGTATATCCTCAAAAATGAGGTAGCTTTAAAAGCAGACCATCCTAACATTGACGATACAATAATTGATCAAAAATCTGTTAAAGAACTTTGGATTATTAAATATGCTTTTTTAAATCGTATTCCTAATATTAAGAACAATTTGGAAGATCAACTCTCTATGTTGAGTCAAGAATTGGATAAAATAAATCAGAAACTAGATCCTAATTCCTAAAATCTTAACCTTGGTTAAGAAATTTGTCTTTCAGAACTTTCCTCTTTATGTTTACTGGTAAACACGTTACATTTGTGGTTACCATAATTAAAAAACATAATCATTCAAACTTTACCATCATGAAAAAAATAATCACAATTGGTGCCAGCAGTAGTAAAAAATCAATCAATAAAACATTCGCAAAATTTGCTGGCAATAAACTGAAAAATGTTGAAGTTATTACTGTTGACATTAGTAACTATAACCATTTACCTATCTTTTCGGTTGACTACGAGGCGGAGAATCCAACTCCAGAAGAGGTTACCAAATTACATTCATTATTTAATGAGGTAGATGGTTTTATAATTTCTTTTGCTGAGCATAACGGCTCTTATTCCGCAGGCTACAAAAATGTATTTGACTGGTTGTCAAGACAGGGCGGGAAAGTATTTAATGGTAAACCAGCTCTTTTGTTGAGCACTTCACCTGGAGGAAGAGGAGGCGCATCTGTTTTAGCTAGTTCGGCAATGATATATCCTCATCAAGGCGCTCAGGTAACTGGAACTTTTTCTTTACCTGCCTTTTTTGATAATTTAAAAGCTGATTACATTGCTGATCCTAATTTAAATGACCAATTTGATACTGAAATTTCTAAGTTTCAGGATAGTTTAAATGCGTAGGTGATATCCTTTATTTGGGTTTAGTATGAATATTTTTTTTGCAAGGCTTTTTTTATTTAACTTTGTAACATCAAGGTTATACAACAATATATTGCTGCATTATTAATTGGATTATTCTGCCTTACATTTATTGGCCCAATGGTAACAATTGTAAATTTTTACTTCAATCAATCTGAAATTGAGACTAAATTTTGTATAAATAAAGATCAGCCAGAGTTGGGTTGTAAGGGTCATTGTTATCTGAAAAAGAAGTTATCGAAAACTATACAGAATGATTTGGCTCCAGTTGGAATTGCTAAAACGTCAATATTTTGGGCGCACGCTTTTGAAAAATTGGTAATTGTAGATATTAAACCTTGTCTAATTGATGATCAATTCTATAGTAAAGAAGAGGATTTTTACAATCTACTTCTTTCCAAACGTGATATCGACCCCCCTGAAGTTTAATGCTGCAAAGTTTCTAATTTTTAGGCTTGTTAGCTAAAAAATTATGTAAGGTATACCAGGTTATTACAACCAAATAATATGCCTTTACGTCATTATTACCGAAGGTAATTCACCTTTGGATTATATATGATATTGATATGCTTATCAACTTTTCAAATCACAAAAAAATTAAACTCGCCTTTTGGCAAAAAAACTTAAAATGAAAACAAAATCAATAATTACACTTACAATTATATCGTTATTAACCTTAACATCATGTAATAAGGATAAGGAAAATCCTATTATTACTGTTAGCGAACCAACAGAACATTCTGTATTTAAATGGGGAGAAATGGTTCATATTAGTGCAGTCTTTACGGATGATCAAGAATTAAAATCTTATCATACATTTGTCGGAGACATGGAAGGAAACCACAATCACCATTTTGATTTTATGAATTCAGAAGATATTAGTGGTGAATCATTCGATTTCCACAATCATTTTGTAGTTCCTGACAGTGCGCCTGCTATGGCTTGGGTGCATTTTGAAGTTAAAGATGCTGAAGATAAAGTCACAGAATTAATGTGGATGCTACACTTTGAAGAATAAAAACTTAAAATTACAAGAATGTTAAGACCGACTCTATTTTTACTAATAATATTAATTCTAACAGGTTGTGAGAAATTCAAAACTAGAAAATTGGCAACCGTTCAGTTTAATTTTCAAACTGAATTGAACCAATCTGATTTTGACCTTATGAATCAATTTGAAGATTCAGAAAACCGTAGCATTAGTCTAGAATTAATTAAATTTTATCTGTCGGACTTTTCACTTATTACTGAAGATGGTGAAACCGTTATTACTGAAGAAATTCTATTGATAGAATTAGACAATAATGGTAAGGCCTCTTTTTCTGTAAAAGTTGACCCTGGAAATTATACAGGTATTTCATTTGGAATCGGGGTGCCGCAAGCTATGAATGAAGCGGGCCCTGATTCCTTTAATGAGTCGGGACATCCTCTAAATGCTTTAAATAATACATATTGGGGGATGAATGGGATGTATCGATTTGTTATGATAGATGGTCGTTATTTTGAAAATGGCAATTACGTCAATACTTTTTCATACCACACTGGTTATGATGAGTCATTTAGAAACCTTCAATTGGACAAGTCAATGACTTTTAAAAAGAAAGAAAACTATGAAGAAACATTATATATTGATGTTTCAAAAATATTAGAAGGTCCTGGTGGTAATTTGGATATCGTAAATGAGCCTAATTTTCATGGTGAACTTGATGATATTCACCTTTCTAAAACCTTGAGTGATAATTTTAAAAGTGCATTTAGATTCTAATTAGAATCTATAATAAACTTTTCTAACACTTCTTTCTAATCCAGTAGTAGAATCTCTCTTTACGCAGAATAACCACTCGTTTTTCAAGGTACATTCTTCATATATTCTAGATACGTTCCAATTTTGTTTTTGGACATTAAATACACCAGAATTAGCATACCCTACTTCATAAATCATTGGAATTTCATGAAACTCTAAATCTGCCGTCATTCTAGCATAATCATTTATTATAAACATATTTTCATCAACTCGATTTAGACTGAAATAGGCTGGGGAATTAAAAATAAATTCATCAATCGAATCAATAAAAGTTCCTGTTTTTAAATTGTAATATTGGCTGCCAGCTTTGATGAAATCTGTTCTTTCATCCGAAGTAGTATCAGCGTATATAAACTCAACACCATTATTGCCAGGTTTAAAAATTTGAAGCGAATTCAGATCTGAAACATGATACAACTGATAAGTTATCTCATTCGATTCCAAAAACATGTCTTTGTTTTGTAAATATGTCCATTTAGAATTATTTGGTTTAACTAAAAAATGTTTGGTTTTCAAATTATATAGTCCCGTTTTTCCCTTGAAAAAAATCAGTGCTTCTTTTGAATCATTTGAATACAACAACGAATCAATCATGTTTCACTTTTTCTAATTGAGTCCATCCCACCTGTAGAAACCCAAACAACATACTCATACAAGCTATTAATCTTAATCTCATATCAATCATGTTTGAAAAGAAAGAGTGAAAATTCCTTTATAAAATTTGAATCATCCGTACTAAATTCTGGACCATACCGGATAATTTTTTCAGCGAGTATTCCTTCGCTTGTTAATTTACAACTATGGTAAATAGGGTCAACAAACCATTTTTGTTGGTTAATATTATACACCCCCGATCTTCCTATAGCATTATCTGCATCTGGATAAACGGCATTATACATTCCTGTTACGTTATCAAACACGGCAGAATCTTCATCTGGATATTGTTGACTTTTTAACGGAGTCATGTAAAGGTTTGTACTATAAAATTGATGATTTACAACATACAGCAAACTATCATTGAACAATTCTATTCCGTATTCAATATTTAGATACTTTTTTTCGAAAAATTCAAGTTCTATTTCACTTCTTTTTATTCTTGGCTCATCTTTTTCTTTTAAATGATTGTATTGATACATATTCATTATTGTATCAAATCCTAAAATGACAAAATCTAAAGCATGACTGCCTTCTCCTGCTTCCCATCCCCAGCCAGGTTCAACTATTACAGTATCCCTTAGTACCTTTAAATTATTTGAATCCTGATGGATCTTGATTAAAGTATCCTCTTCAAGCATTAAAAAGGCAAACATTTCAATTGGTTTTGGTTTCGATTTATCAAAAGTAATTACGGTTTTATCGTACCAATTACACTGAATGAAGTCATATTGATTGGGTAGAATTTGTTTGAATATAAATTCAGTAGGGATTAACTTATAGTCATTAAAAAATTGCATCTGAATCAGACCCTTTTTCCCATTTTTTTCAGTTATAAAATATATTTCTGAGCCAGAATCACTAAAAGATTTGGATGGCCATAACTTATTTAAATCTACTAATCCATTTGCATCAATATCTTTATACTTTAAATTAAATTGACCTGATTCTAATTTAAAAATATCGAAGGTATTGAAAATATTAAATTGCCACTTGTTGTAATTAAAAAACTCCTGTTCGTCAACAATATTATCAGGCATAGAATCTCGTCTTGAACAAAAGATCAAATCTTCTTTGATAAAACATTGTTCATAATTTGGAAGGATAACCCAGTTTTCTACACTAAAATCAAATACCCCTGAACGAGCATATCCCAGACTTTCAATAATTGGTATTTCTTCGTAATAGAGATCAGTTTCAACTGGAGAGTAATCCTCAATTAAAAATAAACTCTGATTGATTCTTTCAATTTTAAAATGACCTGGTTGATTAAAATAAAACGCCCCTACAGAATCTGCAAACTCACCTGTTACTTTATTATAATACCCATTTGAAGTGAAGTTATAATCAATATCCAAATAAGAAGAATTTGGCAAGGTTAGATCGATTTGGTTATTTTCTGCTACAAAAACAACATGCTTCTCAGCTGCAAAATGGTGCAGCTCAAAATTATCATCATAGATTTCAATGAATACGTCATGATTCTTAAAATAAGCCCATTTCGATTGATTTGGTTCAACTAAAAATTGTTTAGATTGTATTGAATAAATACCCGTTTTCCTTTTTTTATAAACCAAAACTTTTGAAGAATCAATTGAATATCGAAATGAATCGCATTTAACATCAATTTCTTGACCAAAAAAGTGGGCTGAAATAGACAAAAAAAGAAGCAATATTACTTGAGTCTTCATAAAAATGAACTTTATCAAACATCATTAATGTTGTTCCAAGGTAATAAATTTTTAACCTTTTGTTATCTTTTATGGTACATATTGTCCTTATGTTTGTTCAATAGAATTTTCAAATCATCAACAGTTTTATTAATTGCTGCCTTGTAATTTACCTCCTGACTTTCTGCAAAAATTTGTGGGCCTGGAACTGATAATCTAATTTCACATTTATACCGCTTGTCCTCTGGATGTTTTTCATCTTTTAAGAAAACGATCGCATTTGTAATCCAATTGAACTTTTGAATCAGTTTATGCAACTTATCATTAATTAGGTGTTCAAGACCCTCATTTTGTACTGCATTTATGTATCTAATATCTATTTTCATAACTTGTAATTTATACTTCTAAGGTATGACACTTATTGAGAAATTTTAGAAACAAAAATCAACTCTTAACTTGAAAGAAGTCAGTTTTAATAGTGCTATGATGCATTAACTTTAGACTTATGGTAAAAGGTTCAAAAATTAAAATACAATTCTTAGGTGGAGCAGGAACAGTAACAGGATCTAAAACGCTTATAGAGTACAAGGGGAAACGAATTCTTATTGATTGTGGCCTCTTTCAAGGCTTAAAACATTTAAGGGAATTAAATCGACAATCTTTTCCAATAGACCCCTCTAGCATTGATGCTATCATACTAACACACGCACATTTGGATCATTCAGGTTATATTCCAGCAATGATTAAACATGGCTTTGCAGGAGACATACATTGCACTTATCCTACTATGGAATTAACAGAGATTATTCTGCGAGATTCTGCAAAAATTCAGGAAGAAGACGCAGAAAGGGCAAATCGCAGAAACTATAGTCGACATGAAAAATCCCTCCCCTTGTATACTCAAGAGGATGTTGAACAAACTTTAAAGTACTTTAAACCCCACGATTACAGTGAATGGGTAATTATTAATGAGTATATGAAGTTTCAATTACATAATGCTGGTCATATTCTAGGGTCAGCAATGATAGAACTAAAAGTAGTAAGTAAGGTCTTTTTATTTACGGGAGATATTGGTAGAAAAGACCCCATGCTGCTTTATCCTCCAAAAAAAATTGATGTAGTAGACTATTTAATTGTTGAATCTACTTATGGAGATAGGATACATAAGATAGAAGATGTTAAAACAGCTTTATTTGATATTATACATGAAACTTATACAAAAGGTGGCATATTAATGATTCCGTCTTTTGCCGTAGAGCGCACGCAGGAACTTATTTACCTCATACACCAATTGAGGCAAGAGAGAAAAATGCCTCCTATATCAATATACTTAGACTCTCCAATGGGGGTAAAATCGTCTTTAGTTTTTGACAAATATCCACATTATCAAGACATTCCAAAATTTGATGCAGATGCTATGTATGGTGCCGTTAAATTTGTATCAAATTATGAAGAATCTAAAGCAGTTGTAAAGGATAAAAAACCTAAACTAATTTTAGCTGGTAGCGGAATGCTAGAAGGCGGTAGGATACTACATTATCTCAACAATCATGGTCAAAATGAAAATAATACAATACTATTTGTTGGTTTTCAAGCTATGGGAACTAGAGGAAGAGATTTAGTAATGGGGAATCAACACATTAAATTTTTTGGTGAATATCATCATATTAAATGCCAAATCAAGTCAATTTCTTCTATGTCGGCACACGCGGATAGAAATGAGATGATAAATTGGATGCGTTCATTTAAAAAACCGATTAAAACAGTATTTTTAAACCATGGTGAACCGCATCAATCAAATGCGTTCAGAGTCAAAATAGAAAGTGAATTTAACTGGTTAGTCAAAGTTCCACAATTGAATGAAACATATGAAATTGACACTTAAGTTTATTTATCATTCTTAACTTTCTTCTTTGCTTTGCGTTTATTATCCAACTCAATTTGGTTGAGAATATACTTTTTATATTGCTTACGGATGTCTTTCTTTGAGGCCCATTCTAATTGATCTATTAAATACTGACCATAATCCTTTAAAGCCTGCTTTTTGATTTCGTTAACACTTTTTTTCTCCTTCTTTTTTGAAGGTTTAGAATTTTTCTTTTTACTACCTTCTATTTTTTTGTTTTTTGACATGGCTAGGTGTTTAAATTATCTTTTTATAAAGATAGTTGGATAATCTGGAAACAACTTATTAGACCCACTTAATTCTAGTTCACTTGTACAATTATGTAAACCAAAGACAAGTGCTTTAGAGAGATAACTTATGCTTACTAATTATAGTTTCAATCAACTCAATTGCAGGATGATATGTTTCAATTCCATGTCCGACATCTTTTAACACAATAATATCTTTTAGGTTTTCTCCTAGTCGTTGTTTAGCCTGAGTAATTTGTGACTGGGCTGGAAACATGATGTCCCTATCCCCTACAATAAGGTAGGTATCCGTTTGAACCAATTCAAGTTGTTCCCCCATATTGTAAGGCTTTTGAGTATGATCTTTATATTCAAAAATAGCGTGACATTCATAATCTAACACCATTTTCTCAGCCTTAGGCGAAACTTTGTGATTTGGCTTGTTAAAAACAACTTTATCTAAAAATTGAGCAACATCTGACTTCTTCTTAGTGATTATTGGTTTAAGGTTAGCAGATAAATTTTGCCAGGACAATGAGATCAATCTAAAACAACCAGGATTTAATAATATAGCCGCTTTAACTTTATCTGGATGAGTAATACATAATTTCATACAAACCAAACCACCAAAAGAAGCACCAGAAATATAGACTTGCTTTAATCCAAGTTTTTCAATAACCTCAGCAGCCCAATGTCCATAATCTAGACCTTTAATATCAGGTGAGTATCCATCACTTAAATTTGGTTGACCATTTGTTTCAACTAAATACAACCTAAATGTTGTCTTTAATGCACTTAACCCTTGATCAAAATCCCAAAATAACACTGAAGTTCTAGCCCCAGGAAAGATAAGCAACGATTCTAAATTTTCATCTTCTGTATTTATACCCCAAACTATCGTTTTGCCAAGACCTGTTTCTAATTCAATGCGTTTATACGCATAGCCATTTGCAATTTCTAATTGGCTCACCCAATCTTCTAAAAATTGATGATCTTCTTTCGGATTTTTATAAAAAGACTGTCTTTTTTTCATATTTTTTTGCCTTTATCAATTCAAAGAATTACTACCAAAATTTATTAGCCTTATCAAAATATAAAGTTAATAAAATAAAGAATTCTTGCAGATACATGTAAGTTTATTCAATCCAACTAATTTTATTATTTTTGCAGATTGAAATTACAGGAAAAGACATGAGTAAAACATATCCGACATATAATGGTTTAAATATGCCCAATGTGGCCGAGGTAGTTCTTGAAAGGTGGAAGACTGAAAACATCTTTCAAAAAAGTGTTGACACTCGTGAAGGAAATACCCCATACATTTTTACAGAAGGGCCTCCTTCTGCGAATGGATTACCTGGAATTCATCACGTCATGGCACGTTCGATTAAAGATATTTTTTGTCGATATAAAACCCTTAAAGGGTTTCATGTCAAACGTAAAGCTGGATGGGACACCCACGGCTTGCCTGTTGAATTAAAAGTAGAAAAAGAATTAGGGATCACTAAAGAAGATATTGGTACTAAAATCTCTGTTGAAGAGTATAATGCTGCCTGTAAAAAAACAGTGATGCAATTCACTGATATTTGGAATGATCTTACTGAGCGAATTGGGTATTGGGTTGATATGGATAATCCATACATTACCTATGAGAGCAAATATATGGAATCCGTTTGGTGGATTTTAGGTCAAATGTGGGATAAAGATTTATTGTATAAAGGCTATACCATTCAACCTTATTCACCTAAGGCAGGAACAGGGTTAAGCTCTCACGAGATTAATCAACCTGGCGCCTATCAAGATGTTAAAGACACAACTTGTGTGGCTCAGTTTAAAGTTGTTGGGGGGCAGTCTTTACCCTTTGATAATGTCCAAACTGAAATCGCCCATTTCTTGGCATGGACCACTACACCATGGACTTTACCATCCAATACTGCTTTAACAGTTGGTTCAAAAATTGAATATGTTCTTGTACATACCTTTAACCAATATACAAATGCAGAGATGCAAGTGATTTTGGCTAAAAATTTAGTTGGAAAACAATTCGGCAAACCTTATGTACAAGTTGAAACATTTGACGAAGTAAAAACATATCATTCTGAAGACAAAAAGATCCCATATGCAGTCGTTGGAGAATGTTTAGGTTCTGATTTAGTTGGTATAAAATATGAACAATTGTTACCATATGCCCTACCGCATGAAAACCCAGAGAAGGCCTTTGTAGTTATTCCAGGAGATTTTGTCACAACAGAAGATGGAACAGGAATTGTTCACACTGCACCAACTTTTGGAGCGGATGATGCTTTAGTTGCCAAACAAGCTGATGTACCAGCTATGCTAGTTATAGATGAAAATGGCAAAGCTGTCCCTTTAGTGGATTTGCAAGGTCGTTTTAGATCAGAGGTTAATGACCCAGTATTTGGATTTGCTAATGAATATGTAAAAGCAGAATACTTAGAAGAGGGTGAAGAAGCTATTGAGCTAGCCAAGCAACAAAAAAGTTTAGAAAATATTATTGCCAATTTGAATAAATATTTAAGTGTTGATGAACGACTCACCTTAAAATTGAAAATTGAGAATAAAGCCTTCAAAATAGAAAAATACGAACATTCTTATCCACATTGCTGGCGTACAGATAAACCCATTTTATACTACCCATTAGATTCTTGGTTTGTAAAAGTTGAGCAAAATAGAGAAAAGCTAGTCGCATTGAACAAAGAGGTCAATTGGAAACCAAAATCAACTGGCGAAGGCCGATTTGGAAAGTGGTTAGAAAATGCCAATGATTGGAATCTTTCTCGTTCAAGGTATTGGGGGATCCCTATTCCAATTTGGACCAGCGGGGATAAAACTGAACAAATTTGTATTTCTTCTATTGAGCAATTAAAGGCTGAAGCTGATAAATCAGTTTCTGCAGGATTAATGAACTCTAACCCAATAGCTGATTTCATACCTGGTGATATGTCATCTGAAAATTACAATCAGGTTGACCTTCATAAAAACTATGTTGATGAAATCATTTTGGTTTCACCAAGTGGACAACCAATGCGTCGAGAAGCTGATTTAATTGATGTTTGGTTTGATTCTGGCTCAGTGCCATTTGCACAACACCATTACCCATTTGAAAACAAGGAATTGATAGACAATGGCAGTTTGTTCCCATCAGATTTTATTGCAGAAGGTGTTGACCAAACAAGAGGTTGGTTCTATACCCAACATGCTATTGCAGGACTTGTCTTTGACAAAATATCATACAAAAATGTTATTTCTAATGGTTTAGTACTAGATAAAAATGGACAAAAAATGTCCAAGCGATTAGGCAATGCAGTTGATCCGTTTACAACATTAGATACTTATGGGCCGGATGCAACAAGGTGGTATATGATCACTAATGCACAACCATGGGATAATTTAAAATTTGATTTGGATGGTATTACTGAAGTCCAACGAAAATTGTTTGGTACATTGTACAATACCTACTCCTTCTTTTCATTGTACGCCAATATTGATGGGTTTACTTATGCTGAAGCTGATGTTGAAAATAGGCCTGAGATTGACCGTTGGATTTTATCTAAATTAAACTCTTTAATTAAAAATGTTGATGACGCTTATAATGATTATGAGCCAACAAAAGCAGGTCGGTTAATTCAGTCATTTGTGATAGATGAATTATCAAATTGGTATGTCCGTTTATGTAGAAGACGTTTCTGGAAAGGTGATTATTCTGAAGATAAAATTTCTGCTTACCAAACCTTATACAACTGTTTAGAAACTATTGCTGTTTTAGGATCTCCAATTGCACCCTTTTACTTAGATCAATTGTTTTTAGATTTAAACTCAACAACTGGTAAAGATAAATCAGAGTCAGTTCATATAGCTAAGTTTCCCGAAGTGAATTCAGCTTCAATTGATCCAGATTTAGAGGAAAGAATGGCTATTGCGCAACGGGTATCCTCAATGGTATTGAGTTTAAGGAAGAAGGAGCAAATTAAGGTTCGTCAACCCTTACAGCGAATCATGGTTCCTGTTCTTGATCAGGACTTTGCAAGAAGAATTGATGCCGTTAAAGATATTATTTTATCAGAGGTTAATATTAAGGACATAGAACTTTTAGAGGACACAACAGGTGTGTTGGTTAAAAAGATTAAACCAAACTTTAAAACCATAGGTCCAAAGTTTGGTAAACACATGAAAGCCATTGCAGGACTAGTTAATCAATGGACAGCTGAAGACATTACCAATGTTGAAAAAAACAACGGCTGGACAGGTGAAATCAACGGAGAAACTATTACCCTTGATTTAACTGATTTTGATATCGCTACTGATGACATTCCAGGATGGTTAGTTACCTCTGAAGGTGGTTTAACAGTAGCGCTTGACATTACACTGACTGAAGAATTAAAAAGCGAAGGAATTGCTAGAGAATTAATCAATAGAATTCAAAATTACCGTAAAGAAAGTGGTTTAGAAGTTATGGATAAAATCCAATTAACTTTTGACGCTAATGACCGAGTTAAATCTGCAATAGAATTGAACGAAACTTATATTTGTAATGAAGTTTTAGCGAATTCAATAACCTTTGGTTCATTATCAATTGATAATAATCTATTGGCAGACTTAGAGGAAGGTGATACAGTCATTGAGTTGGTAAAATCTTAAAAAGAGTTTTATTCTTTTATTACTAAAAGGGAAAACTTTTTTTATTTAAATAAAAGAAGTGTAACCTTTTATATATTATGCGTTATAGGAGCATGAAATTATTTTACACCCTTATTTTTTCTTTATTTGTCTCTTATTCTTTTAGTCAAACTAAAGCAATTGCCCATAAAAGTCACAGTGGTGATATGGCTAATTTTTCCATTATTGATTATGATGACAATTTAGGTTTGCCTTCAGCTCATCTTGTCGAAGTTATTAAGTTAAATGATTCTACAGCTGTCTTAGTAAAGTCAAGAGATTTTAAAGACAGATATCTTGAGACTGATACAATTATAAGTAATCCCATTGAACCATATGTTAAGTCGTTACTTAAATACGAAGACTTGAATCAAATTAAGCTGGTTGGGTTTGATAGTTTAAAAGCTGCACTTACGCCTTCTGCAGAAAAAAATAAGCGTAACAGTATTCATATTATACCTATCAAAAATAATTCAAACTCTGGGCAAATGATGTTGTATTTAAGCATTATCTCATTAGTTTTCTTAATGATATTATTCACTTGGAGGAAATATGAACAAAATATATACATCTCATGAAAAACATTTTCTTTTTAAGTTTAATCCTTTGTATTCAAAATATAGGTGTAAGTCAAACTAAAGTGATTGCTCACAAAAGTCATAGTGGAAATATGGCTTTATTTTCAACAGTAGCTGGACCAGATAATATTGGTGAGATGATGATTGACCTTAATGAAAAACTTACTGCTAGACCTCTCAATCCACTTTTATTTATCGATAAATCTCTAGTTGATTCACTAATAAAAATCACGGATTCCTCTCTGATTCAAATATCAAAAATTCCAGTTCAAGATTCACTTATAAGACAAATAGATACTATTGTTTATTATCCTTTTGAGACTGACGTAAAAAATTTACCAACTCAAGATCTTAAATCATATTACCCTCCAGAGGTCATCTTTATTGGTTTTGATTCGCTAAAAGAAGAGGAACCAATTATTCAGCCTATTGAACCTGTTGATACGGTACAAAAATCTTCAAAAAAATCAAGCCTATTACCTCAAATAAATGGAGGTGATAATACTAACCATTTCAATGGTGCCTATGGTACTTCTTTCTTGGTATTGATTCTTTTTATCCTTATGGTTTCAATGTTTTTCATTATCTTAATTAGAAATAAGACTAATCTTTTTCGATATAATTGATGGTAGACATTGAGAAAATTCGTTTAATTTCTCTTCGGTTTGTATTTATATATGTACTTGGGTTTATTCTAACTTTCCCATTTCCCTATACTATATTACCTGATATTGGGGGTAAAATATCCCAAATTTTTGAGTCTATTAATGTTTGGTGGATTGAAGTATTTGGACTTGGCCAGGTTACAACGGAAATTCTTTCCGACTCAACAGGTCTTTACGTTCATTTGATCACACTTTTAATACTTTCTCTAATTGGTACTTTGTTGTGGTGGTTGATTGCCAAATGGAGAAAACACTTAATATTATGGCAATGGTTTCATGGTGGTATTGCTTATTACCTTGCCTTAACACTATTGATATATGGCTTCAATAAAATCTTTAAATGGCAGTTTTTTTTCCCTGAACCTAATACACTATTTACCAGTATTGGAGAAATGACTCCTGACATTTTGTTTTGGTCTTCTATCGGGTCTTCCTATAGTTATAGCTTATTTTCTGGTCTTATTGAGGTTATTCCTGCACTACTTCTACTGTTTAAAAAAACAAGATTAGTTGGTGGTATTATGGCAATGATGGTCTTACTGAATGTAGTGATGATCAATTTTGGCTTTGACATTTCAGTTAAAATTTACAGTTTATTCCTCATCTTATTATCTATCATTGTTATTCTACCAAATGTTACCCCATTGGTCTATTTCTTGTCAGGTCGGCAAAAAGTTAATCAGAAAATCTATTATTTGAAAATAGATACGCCAAACAAATTACTTCTCTATGCCATTGGAAAGCCATTAGTTATTGGTTTAATACTCCTCGAAGTTTTGCTTCCGTACTTCAGAACAGGAAATTTTAATGACGATACTTTTCAAAAACCCTATTTACATGGCGCATATGAGGTCATAAACCTTGATTCAAATAACAATGACACCTCAAAGATCAAACGGGTATTTATACATAGAAGAGGATATTTTATCATTCAGTCTGAACAAGATAAGTTTGAGTCCTTTGATTTAACCTATGGTGAAGATTTGTCTTATCTTAAAATAACTAATTCTTTGGACGAATCGTTTTATTTTTATGTCACCTCAACAAATACCCAACTTGAACTAAAAGGTAAATTCCAAGGAGAGCACCTCAATTTGGTTTGTAGGGCAATTAATCTAGACAAACTACCTATCAATGGTGATAATTTTCATTGGACAATTGATAGTTATTAATTTTTCTTAATAAATACTGAAACCAACTATATAATTTAAGAGACCAATAATAGAATTATAATAGCCAGTTCTTGTGATAAGTTAAACTATTAAATAGTTCCGCCTTAAATAATTATTCTTCGGACAATACTTTGACCATTACTTGTTTTAACCTGAATAAAATAAACGCCACTATCCCAATTCCTGATGTCAATTTTAAAACTAGAAGCTTCATTATACTCTTCTAATTCATTTTGATATAAGACCTGACCGTTAACCTTAGTAATCAATAATTCACAATGTTCAATATCAGATTCTAACTCAATATTAATGATATCTTTTACTGGATTTGGGTAAATATTTATCTCGAAATTATCATCTTCAACATCCTGAATGTCGGCTAGGTAATTTAAAGATTGATACTTAATTGTTTGATCAATATAATCAGTATAAACGACATGAAAGGCATTTGAAGACATTGCCAAATCTGGTCTAAGCTGGGAACCATTTACTTGGGTTAAATTAAAAGCATTAGATGGAGACAAACCATTAACACCAGTTGACGAAGCATTGATAAATACATCTAGCCCATTTTCTGCATAGGCTTCCCAAACTACCCCAATAGTATTATTCCTGACGGCAACTTGAGGATAGTTGATGGACGAGTTCAAACTATTTGCATCAGAAATCTGAACTTGCCCTACAGATTGATCAGCATTTAAATCGTACATGTTTAAATATAATCGCGGCTCAGATCCCACTTCGGTTTTATAAACTGTAATTGAAGTATCCCCCTTAAAAAAACGTGCATCCGGCCCTGTACTTGGACAAGCGTTTATATTCCATTGATGGTCATCAACCGAGATCCAATCTGAAAATGTTACTCCACGATCGTAGGAAATAATACCCTTGACGTCTCTGATATTATTATCATTATTCCTAAAAAAAACAAGAACGTGTTCATCATTTACAATTATTTCTGGTTGGCAACAATCGCAGGCCTCATCTCCTAAAATTACACCAGTAGGGACAATTGATTCAAAGCTTGAGCCACCATCAACAGACCTTGTTACTACATATTGAGGGTCTATCCCACCATTTTCATGATCCATAAATGTGACCCAAATGGTATCCTGATAAACTGCAATATCAGGATATTGACCAAATCCTGAAGCTAAATTATCAACCCTGATCGTATCACCAAAAGTATTACCATTGTCAACTGATTTTACTAAGTAAATATGCCCAGTATCATAGCCCAGTGATCTAAAAATCACAAAAACATTTTCGTTTTCAACAAATAAATCTGGACCACTCCAATTATAACTTTGTATATCGAGTCCAACTGGATTTAATTGAATCGGCGTTGTAAAATCACCAATTCCATCAAACTTGGAGAGGTATAAATTATTGTTCCCACTTGTCCAAATTACCAATGGATCATCATATTGATCCAATTCAATTTGTGGATGGTTAAAGCCAAGGTTTTCAGCAACCAATATTGGATCAGTTACCACAAAACCTTGACAGACAACACCATAACTTTGAGCAATTAGAATTAATATCAATATATATTTCATCACAATAGTGTTTATTCACAATTTTAACCGAACTTTAAAATACACCGATTCTAATTGCTAATTATTAAAGATAAACAATTTAGAATAGATCTACGAGGTGATCATCAACCAAATTTGGCAAAGTCACTTTCAGAGAAGGTGTTCTTTCCATTTCCCGCTTAATAGCAAATATGGCACCCTTGTTTCTAGCCCAGCTTCTTCTTGAAATTCCATTGTTAACATCCCAGTGAAGCATCATTTTTAATCTTCTATCAGAACCTTCAGAACCATCCAATAGCATCCCAAATCCTCCATTAATTACTTCCCCCCAGCCTACTCCGCCACCATTATGTATCGAAATCCAAGTTGCCCCTCTAAATCCATCACCTATTACGTTTTGAATAGCCATGTCAGCGGTGTATTTTGAACCATCATAGATATTTGAAGTCTCTCTATATGGTGAATCAGTCCCAGAAACATCATGGTGATCTCGGCCTAATACTACAGGTCCAATTTTACCAGCCTTAATTGCATCATTAAAAGCTGAAGCAATTTTGATTCGCCCTTCGGCATCTGCATATAAAATTCTTGCCTGAGAGCCTACAACTAGCTTATTTTCCTGTGCACCTTTAATCCATTTGATATTATCAGCCATTTGCTGCTGAATTTCAGTTGGCGAATTTTGTCTAATCTCTTCTAAAACCTCGCAAGCAATTCGGTCAGTTTCAGCTAAATCCTCAGGTTTGCCAGAAACACATACCCATCTAAACGGTCCAAATCCATAATCAAAACACATTGGTCCCATGATATCTTGCACATAAGAAGAATACTTGAAATCAACACCATTTTCTGCCATTATATCGGCTCCTGCTCTGCTAGCTTCTAATAAAAAGGCATTTCCATAATCAAAAAAGTAAGTCCCTTTTGCAGTGTGTTTATTTATGGCTTCAGCATGTCTTCTTAGGGTATCTTGAATTTTTTCTTTGAATAGTTCTGGTTGTTCAGCCATCATAGTATTGGCTGATTCAAAACTCATCCCTATAGGATAATAACCACCTGCCCATGGGTTATGCAATGAAGTTTGGTCAGAACCCAAATCAACATAGACATCCTCCTGATCAAACTTTTCCCACACATCTACAACATTTCCCTGATAAGCGATAGAAACTACCTCATTATTCGCTTTAGCTTTTTTTACACGTTCACATAATTCGTCTAAATCATATATCACTTCATCTACCCAGCCTTGTGAGTGTCTTGTTTCAGTAGCCTTAGGGTTAACTTCGGCTGTCACCGAAATAACGCCTGCAATATTACCTGCTTTCGGCTGTGCCCCACTCATTCCACCTAACCCAGCAGTAAGAAATAATTTCCCCACTGTTCCTGGGTTATCTAATTTTCTACAAGCATTTAAAACCGTGATTGTTGTACCATGCACAATTCCTTGAGGTCCAATATACATATATGAGCCTGCTGTCATTTGACCATATTGCGAAACGCCTAGCGCATTCATTTTTTCCCAATCATCTGGTTGTGAGTAGTTTGGAATAACCATCCCATTGGTTACTACTACTCGAGGTGCATCTTTATGAGACGGATACAATCCCATTGGATGACCAGAATACATGACTAAAGTTTGCTCATCAGTCATTTCAGACAAATATTGCATACACAAACGGTATTGTGCCCAGTTTTGAAATACAGCCCCATTTCCACCATATGTAATTAATTCATGTGGATGTTGCGCAACTGCATAATCTAAGTTGTTTTGAATCATCACCATGATGGATTTGGCTTGCTCACTTTTACCCGGATAATCGTCTATTGGTCTAGCATACATTCTATAATCAGGCCTTAATCTATACATATAAATTCTGCCGTAATCTTTTAATTCCTGTGCAAACTCTTTAGCCAGTTCCTCATGTTGAGATTTTGGGAAATAGCGTAAGGCATTTTTCAGCGCTAATTGTTTTTCAACTTTAGTTAAAATGTCCTTTCTCTTTGGTGCATGATTGATATCTGTATCGTATGATTTAACAGGTGGGATTTGATTTGGAATTCCCATTTTAATATCAGCTTGAAACTGTTCTAATGTCATGTGGTAATGATTTGTTCAAAAATAAAAAAAGACAGAGAATTAAACTCTGTCTTTGAAGAAAACTATTTTAAATAGGTTATTGTTTCACTACTTTAAGGGCTGTATTTTGATACCTTAAAATATAAACCCCATTATTCAAATGAGATAAATCAACAAAATTAACGTAGTCAAGAATACTCATATGAAGCACCAACTTTCCTGAAAGATCATATATTTCAGCAATTCCTCCTGGAGACAATGTGTTGAAATTTAATTGATTATTTACAGGGTTAGGGTAAATATCAAATGCATTTATTGGCCCTTCTTTAATGTTCAAATCCCCATTTAGTTTTATTTTATTAGTATGTTCTAAATTCCCATTTCTAGCCTCATAATATTCTACCAAGATATCGGTATCAATATCTAGATCTGGTATTAAAACAACGGTATACCTTTCACCAGAATTTACAATCAATGTATCGCAATCAAATTCAGCTGGTAAGACACGGCCATCACTCATATATGCTTTTGCATTTAACTCGGGAGGAAAAATGTAGCGGGTTTGAGAATAGGCCATATTTCCTAAACGCAATACAGTAGTATCTCCAACATAAGATGTTACCTGATTTGATGAGTTAATATATAATTGATTTCCGCTTAACCCATTTACCATAAAGTAATCCGCTTTAAATCTATACATAGGTGGAATTGATAAAGTATTATCATTCCAAGCCCTATCCATATCCGAAGTCAAAAAACGAAATTCATTTGTAAAAGTCGGACCATTGTCAAAAATTCGAGTTGAATCGGGGTAATTTTGTACGACAATCATCCCGTACATACCCATGGTTAAATGCAATGTTGTTAATACATGACAATGGTATAAAAAGCCTCCGGCATGATCAGCCATAAACGCATATGTTGTGGTATCCTGTGGGTCAACCGCAAAGGAAGTTGTCGGCACGCCATCATTTGCCTGATTGACATCTAAACCATGTAAGTGAATTGTATGATCCTCCGGAGAATTATTGTAAAAATTAATAATAACTGAGTCTCCTTTATTTATCTCTAATAAAGGTGCAGGTAAAGTTATTGCGTACCCACCATTATCTCGGATCAAACCGTAACCCCAGAATTCAGTTTGCGTACCACCATCCAAATTTAAGGTATGCAACATTTCGGCGATCAGGTTAAATGTTCTAACTTGCTGACCATAGCTATTAGAAAAGGAAAACAATACGATTGTATATAAAATGATCTTTTTCATAGTTACGGTTGAATTGTTAAAGTATTAATCATTCCCCCAGGGTATACGCCATTTGTTGTGACATTAATGAGGTTATGTTCATGAACTGGATATAAACCAGCCTTATCCGGAATTAGTCTCACAAATACTATTTCATTTTCTAAAATTGAAAAACTGTCTTTTATCCAGCCATTAATTCTTGTATTAATTGAAGCGTCTATGATTTCAACATGATATCCATGAAAATGAATAGTATGTAGCATCATGCCTGAATTCATAAGTGATAAATAAATGGTATCTCCAACTTGTTGTTCAATATGAGCATAAGGATCATCATTGGTATGTGGATGAACCCTCATATTGATTGTGAAAATAGTAGGTTGATAAGTAAATGGTGCAAATACAGCTTGCAAGTCTGCAATTTCGTACGACAATGTATCACTCATTTCATACATATTCCAATAATACCTGGGATAGGTTTCATAACCATACATAATAATGCTAGATGCACCTAAATGTTGACCATAAGCCTTATCAGAATAATATCGATATGGTCCAGGAGCTGTAAAATTTAAGGTGAAATCCATATTCCCGGATGGGGAGATTGTATTATTAGATTGAATCATGCCATCAATCGTGAAAGTATGATCTAAGGTATCGTTATTGATCACATGCAACTGAAGATCATCTCCAAGATCCAATTCAATAATAGCATTTTCTCTAACAAAGGTATCAGTAACATTAAAAACGCAAACTTGAAAAGAAAAAATTCCTATCGTATCTTCTGCTTTATTAATATATAGCGTATCGTAGACTGTAATTGCACTCACTTGATAGGTCAGTAAAAATGTCCAAAAAAAGAGTAGTTGTTTCATTATCTAAATATAATTATTATAAAAGTAAAAAAGGTTTCTTAATATCAAGAAACCTTTTTTACCTAGTTTTGTATTCTTATTTAGGATCTATCCCCTAAAAATCTTAATAGTGACATAAACAAATTAATGAATAGAATATATAATATCAATCCCCCCATTAATTCTTCTTTTTTCCGTTCTTCAATACTTAAGTTTGTTCTAACCGCAACCGCTTTTAGTTCTTGCATTTTATAGGCTGTCAAACCAGTGAAAATTAATATACCTGCTGCGGAAATAATTGTGCTTAATAAATCACTACCAACAATTAGATTAACTATGGAAGCAACAAAGATTCCAATAAAAGCCATATATAATAGACTACCCATTTTACTTAAGTCAGTTTTTGTGGTATACCCAAGCAGAGCCATAATACCAAATGTCCCAGCTGTTGTGAAGAATGTCAAAGCAATTGAAGATGATGTATATATCAGAAAAATAAAGCTTAAACTTATTCCAATCAATGCTGAGTATATTAAAAATAGGCTCATTACAGATGCAAAAGTCATCTTCCCATACCTAAACTGAATTAATAAAACTAAACCAACTGGCGCAAACATGATAATGTACCCAATAGGAGATAAACCAGTCTCTCCAAACGCTAAACTCAGATACCATTCTGATTGTGCAGAATAATAGGCTAATAAGCCTGAAAGGGTTAAAGCTATAAACATATATTTATAGACATTTGCAAAAAAGGTTCTTGACATCTCGACTACATTAAACTCACTGTCAATCACTTCAAAATCATTATCTCTCATTTTAGTTCTATTTAAATTATTTACTTCTCAAATTTAATCATTTATTCGCTTTGAATAAAATCTGTTTAAAATATTTAACATTTTGTTCGAATAGGATAATACAAATACCTTACCTTTGCTAAAAATATGACAGAATGTCGTTAAAATTTAGAATATGATTATTGTTACTGGTGCTGCAGGCTTCATTTCGTCATGTTTAGTCAGTGAATTAAATGCCAAGGGACATCATAATATTGTGGTTGTTGATGATTTTTCAAAAACTGAAAAAGAAAATAACTTAGTAGGTAAATCAATTATTGCTAAGGTATCTAGACAAGACTTTTTTAAGTGGGCTGAAGATTTTAAGTCTGAAATTGACTTTATTTTCCATTTAGGCGCTAGGACAGATACAACTGAATTTGACAAATCAATATTTGATGAACTTAATGTTGAATATTCTAAAAAAATGTGGCGATTATGTACTGAAAACAACATCCCTTTGGTGTATGCTAGTAGTGCAGCAACTTATGGACTAGGGGAGTTTGGCTACGACGATAATCACGAAGTTATTGAACAGTTAAATCCTTTAAATCCTTATGGTGATTCGAAAAACGACTTTGACAAATGGGCACTAAAACAGGACCTGACTCCACCATTTTGGACGGGTTTAAAATTTTTCAATGTTTATGGTCCAAATGAATTTCATAAAGGAAGAATGGCATCTGTTGTTTTTCATTCCTTTAACCAGATTACCAAAACAGGCGGCATGAAACTATTCCGTTCTCATAATTCTGATTATAAAGATGGAGAACAATTACGCGACTTTGTTTATGTTAAGGATGTCGCTTCGGTTTGTTTATATTTGATGGCTGATAGACCTGAAAATGGACTTTATAACCTAGGAACAGGAACGGCAAGGTCGTTTTTAGATTTAACAAAAGCCACTTTTAAAGCTATGAATGTTGAATCTAATATTTCATTTATTGATACACCCATTGATATTAGAGATAAATACCAATATTTTACCGAAGCTAATATGTCCAAACTAATTAAAAGCGGTTATCATCAACCGTTTTATAGTTTAGAAGAAGGTGTGAAAGATTATGTTGAGAACTATTTAAGTCCAAACGTGTATATGTAATACACATTTGGACGAATTATTAATAGTTTAATTTTTGGCGAAGGCTAACCTTACCACATCAGGATAAATTTTCCCGAATTTAGAATTACACCAAGTTTTTAGTTTCTCTTGCTCTTCTGAGGTTTTAATCCACTTAATGGCTTTATTTAACTCTTTTTGGAAAAGTAATTTATCAAAACTAACCTTGATTAGTATCTCCTTGCATAGTTCTAACATACTATTTAAGATTTATTGCGAGTTCTATCAAATTTACAAAATTATACGACTTTCTTGACAATTTCTGTCAGAAAACTTATGAACAATGTAAATCTCTTCAAAAGTATACGATAAATCAATAAATTTGTTGTCTGAAACTATTCTCTAATTATTTAATTCGTGCTTAACAACCTGAAGAATTTCGTAGGTCTCAACATCATAAACATAGGTAACAAAATGAATATCATCTGGTGTTAATCCATCAGGAATTTTATAAGAATAGTCTGTTGATATTTTATTCTCAACTGTAAAGGTTGTTCCCAAACTCTTTCCAAAAGCCAAACCATCAATACATCCAATAAAGACATTGTGGTGATGATAATGTTCTACATTAGTTCCCACACTGTCCTGCCAGGCAATAATTTCGTTTTCTATCACATAGGTTACAATATTTACACCAGTTTCATATGGTTCTAAAAATTCGGCCTCTACATGTAAGTATAAACCATTTGAAGATTCAAAATAATTGCTAGCTGTCTGTAAACTTACAACAGGATCAGTATCTAGAACAGTATTCACTCTATCTTCCCATAAAGTATAGAAACTAAACATATTTTGACCTTCAAATATAATTCTGTTTACTGTTCCTGAAGGGTTACCATTAAACCCGAACCCAGTTGCAAATTCAGAACCAATCTCAACACCTTCCTCTGTGATAAAATCATGGCAAAATTCACTTTCGGGATTAGCAATCGTATCACCACAGGTGGCTAAAGTTACCTGCAAACTATTATCATTATTTGCTCCTTGGTGAATACTTACTGCAAATACTCTATCTGGGTGATTTTCTTCAGCTTCTTCTGCCTTTACATTACCTAATGGACAATTTGGGCATTTATGCCCTGTGAAATCTTCTAATAAAACATTTCTGGTAATCTGTGCTGATCCATTAAATTCTGGCCATGGATAGTCTTCCCAGTTTCCATCAGTAAAAAATGACGTATCTAGCTCAATAACAGGCTTATAAGCGTCTACTCCAATTTTATCACATCCAGATAACACGAAGATTGTAACTGGAATAATTATCAATAATAATCTTTTCATTTCTATTAAGTTTAAAAACTTGATGTCATGGTAAATGTCAAACCATTAGATGCAGGTACTGGTCGACAGACCCCCCCAATACAAAATATTCCTGCTCTCTGTTTCCCATAAGTAGCCATGAAACGAGTTGAGCCAAATGAATATCCAGCTGATCCAATCAAATAATGTATTCTACTGTCTTCACGAGGATGTCCATAATTATACTGATCCATTACCGCTAAAAACCAGTTTGGCGAAATATTATATTCAACAAGAACGGTTGCCCAATTCCCTCTATCCTTTTCAGTAAATAAACCTTGAAGCTCTGTTCTTACCGAATGTTTTTTACTGATTTTATACTGCATATCCAATACTCCAATATGAGTATCAATATAACCTTTAATTTCTTCTTCTGTAACCTTATTAGCTTTATTATTAAAACTGAAATTGAAGTACTTTGCAGTAACTTTAAAGTTTTTGTTTATTTTTCTTTTGATCTCAATATTAAAATCTCTGTGTAACAAACTATCACTCATGTTAAACACCCCAGTTTTGTATACAATACGACTTAAAGAGTCATTATCAGACAAACCCGTATAATCTCTATTTGGTACGTAGGCAACTGCCATGTTCAGCTTAATTGTTGTTCCGTATTTACCTCCAAGTGTTGTTTTCTTAGGGATTTTATAAAAAATGTCTCCCTGAAATGCCATTTCTCCAATCAAGATAGAACCATATGGATATAATGAGGCTGCTAAGTTATAGGTATGTGCCTTTGTAAGGGCAGGCAGGAAATTAATATTTAAATCAGTTAAAACGGCATTTGGATCAACCCGGTAACTCATATTATCAACCGACTTCGCCATTAATACAATCCCTAATCCTTTTTGAGAATAGCCTCCAGTTATCAGCGTTGCATGACCATCATTATAAATATATCCATTATCAAATGAAGGGTCATTTTCCTTAATGATATGTTCAGCAGTAGCATAAAAATTACCGTATTCCAAATTCATTCTTCCACCATAGGATCCCACATTCTTAGGCATATTATAGGTTGAATGATTAATATTCTGGAACTTGCTAACAAAAGATCCACCAGCACTTATTTTGAACTTTGAATTTTGAAAGCTATTAATTAAGTTATTGAAATCAATCATTCCATCAACTCCCCGAACAATTCCATCCGAATTAATCAATTTTCCTCCATTTAATTCATAACGCATTTTTCCATAGACCGCTTTTAGCTCAACACCTTTGGCCGGTCTGAATTTCACCGATAAGCCTTGCATAGCATTATCAAAACCTAAACCCCTGGCTTCGTATGATCTAAAAATCATTCCCGAACCAAACTGTTCATAGAAGTTCCCTGCCGTAAAATCTATTTTCTCGTCGTAATACCCAACATATTTATAACCAATTCCACTTCCAGAATAACGCTCAGGGTAACCCAAAATATGGGGTAAATACGATTCAAACCGTGCGCCTGCTCTAAAGTTTTTATAGGAATAATTCAATAATACATAACTATTCAAGACTCCTTTTTCCTGAGGTTGAGCCGCACCGATTAAGGAATCAGCATTTAAGTATTGAAATGTAGATTCAATATTACCAGAAACATTTGGACCTAAATTTTGTGCAAACGTACTAATTGCAAATGCTGTACCTAGCGTGAGAAGAAACAGATTCTTCATAGTTGGATTCTATTTTAATGTGTTAGCGCTACAATTTTTTCAAATAACTCTTCCTCATCACCAAGACTATATCCTGTATGAGAATACACAATATTTCCTTCACCATCTAATAAAAATGTATGTGGGACATTGTTAACACCCATAGCTCTCTTAAAGTCACCATTCGGATCTAACCAAACATCATATTCCCAACCTGCAGCATTTACCTGAGGTTTAACTGAATTTTTTGTTCTTTCATTATCCACAGAAACAGCAACTAATTTCACACCAGTTTCATCTTGCCAATCATCATATAAATCGGCAATGGTGTTTAACTCGAGCTTACAAGGCTTACACCATGTGGCCCAGAACGAAATTACAATAGGATTTCCGTCATTAGAAAAATTAGCTGTATTAATGTTATTTCCAGCCATATCTTTAATATTAACCGAAGGCAATTTTTTACCTGTTCCATCCGTATCTGCTTCACCAATTGACGATAAACTTAATGTTAGTAATCCAACTGCAACAATACCAGAAAATAATATCTTCTTCATTTTATCTATTTATTTGATTTGCTTAACTAATATACAATAAGCAGACCAAAGTTACGAAATTTTAGCATTAAAAAAATCCGACTTAGAGAACTAAGTCGGATTCCCATAATTACTATTAAGTAAGACTTACTTGATAACTGAAATTCTTTCAGTTATCACATCTCCATTAACATTTAGATTAACGAAGTAAATCCCTCCTTCTAAATCAGCAGTACTGATCTCGATATTGTTTTGTCCACTTACTTGACCTAAATTGTTAGTATAAACAACTTGACCTGCAACGTTTACAACTTGAATTGTTACGTTTGAAGTTTCATTAACATTTAAAGCTAAGTTAGTGAAATCTTGCGCTGGATTTGGGTAAACACTAAAGCTAGCAGCTAGGTTATCCTCATCAACACTCAATACATTTCTGAACTCAATTACTTTAAAAGTACCATCACCCCATGAACCATCAACGAATGAGAATCCACCTGCAGCTGTTGTAATAGTAGCTCCTTTTCCTGAAGTTTGGTAATTGATACCATCTCCATAAGAATCTACAAACATAAAATAATGACATCCTTCGTTACCTGCAACAGGAAATGAAGCAGAGAAGTTTGGTGTTCCATTTGCTATTGCACCAACAGCAGAAAATCCGATTGGAGTAGTTACATTGTTAAAAGCATCATTGTGGATTTGAACCAAATTATCTGATGGTGGAACACCTGCGTCAAATACCATTCCGAATTCGCTTGCGTAAGCATCAATTGCAACATTTATGCTAACTAAACCGTTATGAATATCCATTTCTTGTGCACCAATTACATTTACTGAAGCTGAGATTTCATCATTTGCAATATTATCGTTTCCAGTTGCAATTTTCACAGTATAAGCGTTGTTTCCAATGCTAGGAGATACAGCCCCTACGGTAACTTCAGTAGCAGCATATGGCGCTAAGCTTAAAGTAGTAGTAGTTGAAACAACTAAGTTGTTACCATTATCATATACTTCTAAATCGTAAGAACCATTAATTGGTGCAGTACTATAATTTTGAATCACTACTGTGATATCAACGCTAGGGTTAGTTGGACCACAAGCAATTGCAGACTCATCTGAGTTATTAGCAATAATTCTTGGATCATGTGGAGCAGTAGCAATACCACCACAAGCAGCAATAGCGGCAATGTGTCCAGCTTCTGTAATTTGTCCAACCTCAGTAACTGTTCTGTCTGGGCAAATTAAAATTAAAGTTGGGTAATATGCTAAATTCATCATACTAGCGATACCATCATGGTTTACCATTGGGTAATGTGTACCTGTAATCCAATCTCCGATAGAGCTCCCTCCACCTTCTAAGGTAGCAGCGGCAGTACTTGGGTCAGCTTCAACACCAAAGATCATTACATCTCCTGATCCACCAGCACCAACTGAATTGTAAACGTCATCTAAAATGGCGTTGTTATGGTAGTTCCAACATGGACTACACCATACAGCAAATAAATCAAGCAATACAGCTTGTCCGCCATCTAAAATAGCATCAATATCATGAATTACACCAGGCGTGTATGACGCCGTAGCAGTAGTAGGTGTATAGGCCTCTAACATTAATCCTCCAGGATAAACGTTATTATTAGGTACCTGACCGAACGCAGCTGTTGATACAGCTATTCCTAACGCCAAGCCTATAGATTGTAAAGTTTTTCTCATAATTTTTTGTTTTAGTTTAACATTAACTTCAAGCAAATTTAAGGATAAATTCATCAATCTTTGAAAAATTTTACAGAATTATTGGTTTCCTAAAATTAAGCTCCACTAATTTACTTTTGCGTAAAGCTTGTTTTTTCCTATATTTGTATCAATTAAAACACACGTTATGAAAACAGCTTTACATTTGTTGATAATAGTATTTGGCTTTAGCATAGGTCTAAATGCTCAAGTTGAAATACGTTATAATGGAGTTGCCGCGCCGGATACTAAAACAATTAACAATCCTGATGTCAGCAGCTTAGGCTATAATGACCCTTTAAAACTTGAATTTTATGTTGTAAATATAGGTAATCAGGATTACACTCTGAATTACAAAAGAATTCGAAGATACCATAAGTACGGCTGGGATGATCAGGTATGTGACGTAATATGCTATAACATTCCTGATGAAGATGTATGGATTAGACCAAATGATGATGGATCGGCTCCAATCCTTAGCCCAGGAGAATCTTCAATATATACGGTTTATGCCTATCCAAGGGAAATTGCTGGATGTTCTATTTACTCATATATTATTACCAACGCATTCGGAGTTGCAATAGACTCAGTTCAGGTCACTTTTTCGTTAGGCAACTTAAATTGTTTTTTAGGTACTGAAGATGAAGAAGTAAGTATTAATTATTCTGTATATCCAAACCCTGCTATTGATATCTTAACAGTTGAAGCAGAAATTTCTTCAGAACTTACTTCAATTAACTTATATAATATACTAGGGAAACAAATTTTGAACCAACCGTTGAACAACGGGATTAATACAATTGATGTTTCTTCATTAAGTTCAGGGGTATATTTTTATTCAATAAACGTGAATAATAAAGCTGTTGAGACTAAAAAACTAATTATTAGATAGATAATAGTAGGCACATTAAAACCTCTGATAACTTTCAAAAGTTTTTATTATAAGTCAATTCGTAATAGATACATTAATTATTTTGAGCACATTACATTCTTTTTAATATTTCATTAAACTCAAAATTATTATGTTCAAAAAAATCATTCTAACCTTTTTGTCTTGTGCAGTAATGTCCGGAATTTCCTTGGCGGCTTTAGATATATATACAAACACTTCTTTTAATAGTGTAAGTTTTTCATCAGATATTGTTATTCATCCAGGAGCTACTCTAACTCTAACAGGAAGTATTCAAATTACACCAGGAAAGTCTATTACTGTAATGGATGGAGCTGCACTACATTGCAATAATGGATACATCAAAGGTGTGATTTACTCTCCTTTATGGCAGGGTATAATTATCCATAATACTGCATCAGCCTCTCCGACAACTAGCCTTGGTTTGATCATGAATAATTTCCGTGTTGAAGATGCTATCATTGGAATTGAGTGCATAGGTATAATCTCTAGTCCACACCATAATAGACGTTTAGATATTCAGAATACTGTTTTTGATAACAATGAACGACATATTTATGTTAACAATGGTGCTGGTATTCCATATTTAGCAAATACAGAAGCCTTTACGTACTCAGACATCTACATTGATGGATGTGAATTTGGTAATTCACCTAATACTTCGCCACTTGATTGGATGGTAGATATGCGGTTCACCAATTTTGTGACTGTTAAAAATACACGTTTCAATTCTAATTCTGGTTACATTGCCTTCCACTTAAACTACCCTGTTAACACAACAATTGAAGGTTGTGATTTTGACGGATATAATAAAATCAAGCTTGCTTTGCACCGTGAAATCAAGAATATTTTAATAAAAAATAACGATTTTGATTTATCAACTTCTTCCAATGATAAAATAGGCATTGACTTTACTGATATGGCTGCTTATCCTGTTAATTTAGACATACTTGCAAATATTTTTGATGCACACGGTTATAACAATCAAGGATCTGGTATTTTATGTGCTTATTCTAGTCAATCTGAATTTGAAGAAATAACAATTGCCAACAACTCTTTTTTGGGGTTAAAGTATGGCGCAAAACTAAAACACTTTAATGTTTCAAATTCGATAAATAAAAATGAATTTATGGACTGCGATTATGGTTTATATTTTATTTCAGAAAATCCAGATGTTGAGATTAAATGCAACACATTTGTTAGCAACAATATTGACATTTACATTGATGGTGGCTCACAATTAATGAATCAAAATTTTGGATATGATCCTTCCAACACCTTTTCTTCTGTTTCTGCAGGCACTTACAACATTGTTAATGCTGGCACCAATGTTTTCGAATATGATTATTTTTCCAATATGCCGATTGTCCCTATAACTTCAATAATTGTTTTAAATAATGTTAGTTCTGACTTTGATTGTAATGGATATCAAAACCCACCTGACCCGACAGAGTCACAAGTCAATAACACCTCTTCTAATCAACAAAATAGTGATCGCCAACAATATCTTCATAAATATAAGAATCCTAAAGCGGAATTTTATCTATATCCAAACCCACTTACAGACATATTAAATATATCTATTTATGATGTCGAAAATCCTTCCTTTGTAATTTTTGATTTGCAAGGCAAAGAAATATATCGTTCCTTCTTAAATAATGGGAATAACCAACTAAATATTTCTAGCCTAAGTTCGGGTTTATACCTTTACTCAATCTTTGAAATTGATACAATCCTTGAAACTAAGAAATTAGTTATTCAGTAATGATTCGACCAATAACACTACTCATTTTTATTGCCCTTCCCATAAGTCATTTGTTTGGGCAACTGGAATTGCATGATGAAGATGGCAATTACCCACCATTTGAGAACCATATTGATAGTGCGGCAGGTTCAATGATTAATTTTGATAGTTTTAAGAAAACCTTATATGTAGTTAATACTGGAAATAGTTCTGTTTATCTTAATTATACTAGAATTAGGAATTACCATCAACAAGGTTGGACAGAGCAAATTGCAGATGATTTGTTACATTTCAATGTTCATGATTCTACGGTTTGGCATAGACCAAATATCATAGGGACAATGCTTACCATCCTTCCTGGAGACTCTTCAGTATTTCAAGCTGAGGTTTTTCCAAACGAAATTAATGGCTGTTCTATCTATACCTACTATATAATAGACGAAAACGGCATAAAACAAGATTCAATTCGTTTATCAATGACGCTTGGCACGTCTAACTGTAATTTGACAATTGATCAATCTAAAACTGAAGTCCAAAGTGAAGTAAACCCGAATCCTGCGAGTCAAGAATTGCACATCAATATTAAAAATGGAAGTAAGCCGCTATTTTCTTTAATTGACATTAATGGTAAAGCTATAATTATCAATAGAAGGCTACTTAACGGACAAAATTCAATAGACATTAGTAATATAAAATCAGGACTATATTTTTATCAGATAGTTGATGATAATTTGATTAGCAAGACACAAAAAATTGTCATTCTTAGGTAAATTTCTTAATCAATTCCCCAACTAATTTTGGAATCCCTATAGTCGCATTCATCTTGACATGTTCAGCTTTCGAAAAATTCATGTCAATAGTATTTGGATCAACGAGATAACGTAAACAATTTGACTTTGTATAATGGATTAAATTTGCCGCTGGATATACATTTAAAGAAGTCCCCACCACAATAAAAACATCCGCCTCTTCAACTACCTTAGCCGCATTAAGTAATTGGGGTACTGATTCACCAAACCAAACAACATGCGGTCTCAATTGAAGACCATCCTGACCCAAATCACCAATTTCAATATCACCATCTATTTCGTAATATTTCTCAGACAACTCAAATGTTTTCGCTTTTTTTATTTCACCATGAAGATGTAAAACATTAGAAGATCCTGCTCTTTCATGTAAATCATCAATATTTTGCGTAATGATATCAACTTGAAAATGTGCTTCCAATTCTTTAAGCGCTAAATGTCCATCATTTGGAATGGCTAAATTATTTTGACGTCTTCGTTCATTATAAAATGCCAATACTAATTTTGGATTTTTATTCCATGCTTGAGGTGTAGCTACATCCTCAATATTAAATTTCTCCCATAAACCGCCAGAGTCTCTAAAAGTTCCTAAACCACTTTCGGCACTAATTCCAGCTCCTGACAAGATTACAATTTTCATTTTAATAAGTATTTAATTCCAGATCTGAATAAAAAATCACCCCAAAAGATAGAATTAATGCACCAGATAAATATAATTTATTCAACAAATAAGGTAATTTCACACTGAAAAGTCCGTTAATTAGGATAATCAGATACCTATTTTGAATTGTATAAAACATAAATATTTAATTCTAATCATCTTTTTGATCTCGTATGTTGGTTTTGCTCAGCAAGGTGAAATTATTAGAAAAACAATCTGGTTCAGTGGTGACACTCTCGAAATTGACCAAAACCCTATTATTGTCTCTTCATTTAAAATTAAGCACCTCAATCAGTCTATTCCAGAAACAGATGTTTTCCTTGACCCAATCAAAACCCTATTCTATTACAAAAATGCTTTTATTGATTCTATTCCTTTTTCAATTGAATACGAAGTCTTACCACTACAACTAAACACCATATTCAAACATAAATCAGACTCACTTATATTCCGTCCTACTGATACAGCTTCTTTTGAAACGTTTCTGTTCTCAACAGATACAGAATATGAATCTATTGATTTTTTTGGTGATTCACAGCTTGAAAAACAAGGCAGTATCTCTAGAGGTGTTTCAATTGGTAATGCGCAAAACCTTTCCTTTCAGTCAACACTTAATTTGCAACTAAACGGTAAAATTGGACCAAATTTATTTATCAAAGGTTCAATTTCAGATGATAATATTCCTTTCCAGCCAGACGGAAATACTCAAAAGCTACAAGAGTTTGACCAAGTGTTTCTTCAAATTTACAATGACGATTTTGCAGTAACCGGAGGAGATTTTTGGCTCAACAAGCCTTATGGATACTTCTTAAATTATCAAAAGAGAACGCAAGGACTTTCAATTGATTATAATCACTTGACTGGTAGCGCAGAACATGAAGCAAAAGTTAACCATAAAGTAAGCGGTGCTTTTTCAAGAGGTAAGTTTGGCAGAAGTGTCATTCAAGGTGTTGAAGGAAACCAAGGACCATATAAATTATATGGCGCTGAAAATGAACAAAACATTATCGTTCTTGCTGGCACCGAAAAAATATACATTGATGGCATACTTTTAAAAAGAGGACAGGCATTTGATTACACGATTAACTACAATTCTGCCGAGATCACCTTTACTGCAAATCAATTAATTACAAAGGATAAAAGATTAATTATTGAGTTTCAATATTCAGATCTGAATTATGCACGATCATTGTTTGCATATAACACAAAGCTTGAAGCTTCAAAATATACTTTATGGTTCAATTATTATAGCGAGCAAGATGCAAAAAACCAGTCCATTCAACAAGATTTAAACTTGGAACAAAAGCAAGTTTTGTCTTTAATTGGTGATAGCTTATCCAATGCTTTTTTACCAAGCATTCGTCAAGTTGACTTTAATCAAGATCGAATTATGTATACTCTAATAGACTCTCTTGGGTATGACTCAATTCTTGTTTTTTCTAATATCCCTACGATTGCTCTATACGAAGCCAATTTTAGGTTTGTTGGTAATGGTAACGGTAATTATACTATAGATAAATATACTGCTAATGGCAAAATTTATAGATGGATTGCTCCAGTATCTGGCATCCCACAAGGCGATTATGAGCCAATCCAATTATTGATTCCTCCTAAAAAAAAGCAGATGTTAACCGTTGGCGGCTCATACCAATTATCTAAACAATTTAGCGCTGGCTTAGAAATGGCCATGTCGAATACTGATTTAAATACTTTTTCAAATGAGCATAATCGTGATGATAAGGGCTATGCTTTAAAATGGCACCTTGAACAAAAGAAAAAATTTAAGACTAATAATCAATTTAACAGTCGATTGAGTTTTGAATTAAATGATAAGAATTTTGAAGCTATTCAATGGTTTAGGTCACCTGAGTTTGATAGAGATTGGAACGTGAGAAACACTAATTTTACCGGTAATCAATATATTTCTACCGCCGAAGTCGGGTTCTCAAAATCAGGATACGGAAGATTATCCTTAAGGCTTAATCAATTGACATGGGGAGAAGATTATTCAGGATTGAAAACTGACCTAATCACAAATTATAATCGTAATGGGACTTTATTTGACTTTAAGGGCAATTATCTGTTTTCTGAAGGTTTGACAGCATCACGGTATTTAAAACACCAGTCAACCATCAGTAAATCATGGAAAAAATTAAGCCTTGGCGTCAAGGATATTTTTGAGCGCAATCAGATTTTTGATGGAGAGTCCATTCAACCTGTTTCTTTCCAATTTTATGACATTAAATCCTTCATTTCGACAGGAGATTCAACTGGCAATTATTATGAATTATATTTTCAAAAAAGATACGATTGGCATCCAGATTCTATCCAATTAAATTTCTCTGCTGAAGCTGAAAACATTGGTTTTACTACACATTTTCTAAAACGAAAATCTAATCGATTAAAGCTTAATGTGAATTACCGACGTTTGCATATTATTCAACAAGACTTAATTAATCAATCTCCTGAAAACACAGTTCTTGGTAGATTAGAACATAATCTTTTTATGTGGAAAGGAACAATAACCAGTCGAACATTTTACGAAATTAATTCAGGTTTGGAACTAAAAAGAGAATTCATTTATGTTCAAGTAAATTCAGGTCAAGGAGTTTATACCTGGGTAGATTATAATGATGATGGCGTTAAAGATCTGGGTGAATTTGAAATTGCTCAATTTACAGATCAGGCAGAATATATTAGAGTGTCTATTGTATCAAACGATTATGTCAGGACTTATGGAAATCAATTGGCGCAATCCATTTTCATCAGGCCAGAACGTGTGTTCAGAACAGAAACTGGCATTAAAAAAATTATAAGTCTGTTCAGTAATCAAACAGTCTTTAAAATAAATAGAAAGACCAATTACGAAAGTGGTTTAAGTGCGTTTAATCCAATTCAATTCAATATTGCTGACACTAGCTTAATACAAACTAATTCCAATTTTAGAAACACGATTTATTTTAATCGACTTGACCCTAAATTTGGATTAGAATATGAAATATCAACCAATTCTTCAAAATATGTTTTAACGAATGGTTCGGACTTAAATGATTTGGCTTTGCAAAAAGTAAAGATGAGATGGAATATTGCCAAGTCATACAATCTCCGGCTAGAATTAAACACAGGCAATAAAATTAGTCGAAGTGAATATGCCCAAAATCGAAATTACAATTTTGAAATTAGCTCACTAAAATCCTCTCTTGCCTATCAACCAAATACAAAACTTAGAATTGCATTACTAAATGAATATGCCATTAAACTTAATAATTCAGATATTAAGGAAGAAGCCAAAGTAAATGAAATTGGTACTGAATTAAGATATAACCAAGCCCAAAAAGGAAGCCTTTCTGCAAACTTCAGCTATTTCAATATTAAATATAACGCCTTATCTAACACACCATTGGCTTTTGAAATGTTAAATGCGCTTAAACCTGGTTTGAATTTTACATGGGGAATGACATACCAAAGGAAAGTGGCTGAAAATTTACAATTGAACTTTAATTATTCTGGAAGAAAGTCAGAAAATACAAGTTTTATACATACTGGAGGTATGGAAATACGAGCGTTTTTTTGAATCATCAATCAATTTTATCCAAATAAATTTGTAATTTTACTGGCTTAATCAAAAGCCTTATTAAAATTAACTCGAACTATGTTTAACTTCAAGTATTTAATCGCGTTTACATTTGTTATTTCACTCATATCATGTGGTGATACAAAGCAAGATGAAACAAACGACACAGCAATAGACAAAAACTTCAAAGCTTCAATGTCCTTTTCAAAACTTGATAAAGAAGAAACAGGTATTGACTTCAAAAACGTAATTATTGAGTCTGACTCTTTTAACTTCTTTAATTTTGAATATATATACAATGGTGGAGGTGTTGCAATTGGAGATATTAATAATGATGGGCTAAAAGACATTTACCTGACAGGAAATCAGATCTCTGATAAAGTTTACCTTAACAAAGGTGATATGAAATTTGAAGACATTACTAAAACGGCAATAGGTGATTGGGCAACAAATGGCTGGCATACTGGTGTAACAATGGCTGATGTTAATCAAGATGGTTGGGTAGATATTTATGTCTCTAGATCAGGGAAAAACAAAGCACTTTTAGGAAACCTGTTATTCATAAACAATCAAGACAATACCTTTTCTGAGAAAAGTCAAGAATTTGGAGTTGATGTTCGCAGAATGACCACTCAATCTGCCTTTTTTGATTTTGACAATGATGGTGATTTAGACTTATATGTTATGAATCATCCTATCCAAGATAATTCTTCAAAACCTAAGAAAACCGTAGATGAAGTAAAAGCTTTAATTGAAGCTGGTAGTCCTGACTCTGATGTCTTGTTAGAAAATATAGGAGACAATAAATTTGTTGACATTTCACTAAAAGCTGGTGTTAAGAATCACTCTTATGGATTAGGCATTGCTATTTCTGATATTAATAAAGATGGTTTCTTAGATGTTTTTGTAACAAATGATTACATGGCGCCTGATAATCTTTTTATCAATAATGGAGATGGAACCTTTACTGATAAAATCCTTGAGCAATTCAAACATATTTCAAATTTCGCCATGGGTAATGACATCTCTGACTTTAATAATGATGGTCTACCTGATGTCTTGTCGGTAGATATGGCCAGTGAAGATCATGTTCGCTCTAAGAAAAATATGGGTGGAATGAGCTCAGAAAAATTTTGGGGAGTTGTTGTTGTTGGATTTCATTATCAATATATGTTTAATACTTTACAATTGAATAATGGAGATGGTTCGTTTTCAGACGTTGCGCAGAGTATGGGCATTGCAAAAACAGATTGGAGTTGGGCTCCCTTATTTATTGATTTTGATAATGATGGTCATAAGGATTTATTTATTTCAAATGGATATAGACGAGATTCTAGAGACAATGATTATATCCGTAATGGAGACAGAAGAGAAGATATTGGTTTTCAGGAAAAATTGGATTTAATGCCTACTACAAAAATTCAAAATTATATCTATAGAAATACTGGGGATTATCATTTTGATAAAAAAATCAAAGAATGGAAAATAGACTTTCCTGTAAATACCAACGGTACTTCATTTGCAGACCTGGATAATGACGGTGATATTGATTTAGTTTTAAATAATTCTGATGAAGAATCATTTATTCTAAGAAATGATCTAAAGACGAAAAATAATCATATCAGAATTAATTTAGTTGGCCCTAACCAAAGCTTAGGTCTGGGCGCTAAAGTTCAAATTAAAACTGAAAATGGTATTCAATATCAAGAATTACAAGTTACTAGAGGTTATATTTCGTCTGTTGAAGATATCCTTCACTTTGGACTTGGAGAATTAGATAAGATTGAAGAAATTAGAGTAGACTGGTTAGATGGGAAATCTAATATCTTAAGTAATGTTAAACCAAACCAAGTCTTAAATATTGATCATGCCAAAAGTAAAAAAATTGAAAAATCTACTGATGTTCAACCAAAATTATTGACTAATATTTCAGATCAAATGACAACTATTGAAAGTAAGGAATATGTTGTAAATGATTTCAAAAAAGAAGTGCTTTTACCAAATAAAATGTCACAATTAGGACCATTTATGTCTTCTGGTGATGTAAATGGGGATGGCTTAGATGATTTCTATTTATCAGGTTCAAGACGGTACGCTGGAAGGTTATTCATTCAAAATGAAAAAGGTGACTTTACAGTTAAAAAAGGTCCATGGATTAAAGAAATTGAACGAGAGGAGCTTGAATCTGAAATGCTAGATATTGATAATGATGGTGACCTTGATCTTTATGTTGTTAGTGGGGGTAATGAATATGATGTTAGTTCTGAATTATTATATGACCAACTCTATATTAATGACGGAAAAGGCAATTTTACAAACGAAACCGAAGCTCGTGTTCCACCAATGATGACTTCTGGGCAAAGCATCACGTCAGGTGATATTGATAATGATGGTGACTTAGACCTATTTCTAGGAGGAAGACAAACTCCTGGTGCTTACCCTTACCCACCAAGAAGTTTCGTCCTTCTAAATGAAGGCGGTGTATTTCAAGATGTTAGTGATAAATCCAAAGATCTTCTTGGTCCTGGCATGATTACAGATGCTTTATTTGATGATTTTGATCAAGATGGAGATTTGGATCTTGTTTGTGTTGGAGAGTGGATGCCAATTATGTTTTTTGAGAATGATAAGGGCGCTTTTTCAAATGTGACTTTACGAATGGGAGATGAATCAGAAGTTGGATGGTGGTATTCAATAGCTAAGGGTGATTTTAACGGTGATGGAAAAAATGATTATATCGTCGGTAATTTAGGAAATAACAACAAATTTCACCCTTCTAAAAAGAATCCGTTGGAAATATATTTTAATGATTTTGACAACTCAGGAACTTTTGATATTGTTTTAGCTAAATATCAAAATAATGTTTGTTATCCCGTTAGAGGTAAGCAATGTAGTACTGAACAGATGCCTTTTATCGCTAGAAAATTTCCAACTTATGCAGAATTTGCTGAAGCCGATATTACAAAATTATATGGTGAAGATAAAATAAAAGCGTCCCTTAATTATTCTGCCACTACTTTTAAATCAGTAATTATGTTAAGTCAAAATGGCAAATATAAGTCGCAAAATCTACCATCAGTTGCTCAATTCTCACCAATAAACGACTCTAAAGTACTTGACATTAATGGAGACGGTCATTTGGATGTTATTTCAGTAGGAAATAATCATTCTGCTGAAGTTGAAACTATTAGGTATGATGCAGGAACTGGACTTATTCTATTAGGAGACGGAAATGGTAATTTTCAGCAAAAAAGGGGGATCGAAACAGGACTTTATGCTGATGGTGATGTTAAGGACATGATTATGATGAAGATAGGAAACAAAAATTGTATAGTCATTTCTGCCAACAATTCAAACATTAAATGGTTTTCGATAAATTGATGGATCTTTTTCGATTTTTCTTTGTATATTTCACGCACTATTTATATTTAACTAAAAAATTATGAGAAAATTTTACTTAGCTTTAAGCATGATATGCTTGGTTGCTGTTAGTGGTTTTGGACAAGGAGAAACCTGTGCTGATGCAGTTGCAGTGACTCCTGGAGTCTACCTAGCAGATGGACCATCTTCAGGTGGTGG